>Ga0116231_10002789_pt1 | contig 36417 bp, 27 predicted proteins | sample S1TSphgellanicum_2_FD_89695 | JGI IMG/M metagenome (GOLD analysis project Ga0116231, IMG submission 89695) | Host-associated microbial communities from peat moss isolated from Minnesota, USA - S1T2_Fd - Sphagnum magellanicum MG | ecosystem: Host-associated > Plants > Peat moss > Unclassified...
ACACACACACACACACACACACAATATATAAAGCTCTCTCTCTCTCTCTCTCTCTCTCTCTCTCTCTCTCTCAACACACCCGCGCGCACACACAAGCCAAAAAAATGCGACAAAAACACGGCGATCGATAAACGCTACAGGAAGAGAATTGTGCTGTTTGGGAAACGACAAAAAAAGAAAACTGCAATCGTGAAGTTCGTTAAGATAATTGTCGAGAGTTCGAATGCCGTCGCAATTGGCTATGCGCCTATCCTTCGCCTCCCGTCGGGGATTTCTTTCTGATTTCTTTGTTAAAAAAGCGTCCGTCCTTGCGTCTGCCGCTGCGAAGAATTTCACGATCAACATTTCCACCCCCGTCTGTTGGTCGGCCGGTTATCACAAGCCGGGAACGGACCCCACGACGGTTATCAACGTGATTGTCACCAGCCGGAACAGGCCCCCGAAGGTTATCAACGTGGTTATCACAAAGCTGGAAATATACCCCCGTGCATGTGTATATATATATATGTGGTTATCTCAAGCTGAAGCAGAACCTTGATGGTTATCTAGACGGTTATCCAAACTAAGAGCATGTAACCTAGACGGTTATGTAGGCAGTTATCCAAAATAGGAGCATGTAACTTAGATTTGTGTATATTGTGTGAACAGTGTATCATTGTTAGGGTTTAAGGTGTGAATGAGGAAAACCATGTCTTTATTTAAGCATCAAAAACCACTTCTTTTTTCTTTCATCATTTAGTGGAATTTTGTTTTGATTTGTGGTGGAGCAATGGAGATGATGTTGTTGATTATGGTGGTGTGAGATCTTTGGGATGAAACAAAGTTCAATGAAGTTCATCCATGATTATGGTGGATGAAGATCGAGTCGAAAGGAACAAAATCGTTGAATTATGAAAAAGACAATAGAGTGTTGGAGATATGTTTCTCCTAAGTGTGTTGTGAGTGTTGTTGTTTGTCAATTACAAGTTTATGGTGTTCCTAAAATTGTTGATGTTGTGTTGGGTGTTTTAATTCAAGGCAACAGTCGAACCAATTGGTTGTTTGTTGCTTTTGATGATCTTTAGCAATGGTGAAGCTTAGCGAGAGAAGTTGGTGAAGAGGACGACAATGGAGGATATAAAAAAAAGACACCTTAACGATGGTGAAGCTTGGCAAGGGGAGTTGGTGAAAAGGAACACAATGGAGGATATGAAAAGGGACACCTTACTAAAGTTAAGTACCAAGGTTTCTTAATAGAAGTTTGAGGATTTAAAATAAACAAAATTTGTGTGTTCTTTGTGTTTAAGAATCAAGACATAGTGTACATGTTTAGTTTTGTTGTTGTATTAAATTTCAAAGTTTATCTACTACACACTAAAGCCTTTAGAACAACAATGTAAAAACAACAACATGAATAAAGTGAGTGCATTTGGTGGAGGAGGTGATGAATGACCTTAGGGGACAAAAGAAAGGCTGGTTTGTCATTGGCGAGCTCTGGGCTAGTAAGTGTGTTGGATGGCTTGTAGTGAAAACTTTGAGAATTCATGATCAAGAAGGGACCTAGATGATTGGGAGCTCTGAGGATATGGGTTTTTGCATTGCATGAAAAATCCAAGGGAAAGTGGGATGCATATTAGTGTTAATGTTCAAACTAATTCCGTATCAAAATTGTTTAAGTGTAAAGGTGGGTTAGTAAGTGTTTTTCGCAAAATAGATGGGTGGGTGGATGTCAAAAGACGACCATGATAACAAATGGAGAGATGTTTGAAGAGATCCAATCCACCAAATCACATCATTATTGTGTTGTTGTGACTTATGCAAGTCTTTTATTTAGATTTGCTATTGTTGCAACTTACTTACCAAATTTAGTCATCTAAATGAAGTAACAAAGGATTTCCATCAATTGCATTGTCAAATATTACATCATCTTTGTTGCCATTGATATGAGCATGAATAGATTAATAATCATGAAATAGTAAAATGTTGTGAGAATGTTGCAATCTTTTTTTTTTTTTGCTACATCATGTTATGTTTTTGTTTTTCTTGTTGTTTTTTCACAAAGCGTGGATGTTGTTAGAGGATTGGATGGAGCTTTGCTACAAAGGTTAGGGATAAATGGAACAACCTTCCATAAGCTATGTATTTTAACCTTTTTTTTGTTGGTGGAGTCATTGCAAAAGATGAGGATTGATGGGAAGAATGTTCATGATGTTAATTAAGTTCCCAATTTGTTTAGCTATAGATCTTTAAGAATGTCCGTTGCATAGGAGATTCTATAGTTGAAAAACTATATTTAAATAGGTCCTATAGAATATTAGTGACATGAGTGGAGTTGATGATAGGTTCTAAGGGACTATAAAAGGTTGATATGTTCATGGCATCAAGATTTCAAGTTTTGTATACTTGAATTAGTTTCAAGGATTTTAAATCTGATACATGGATACGGAAAATGAATACATGTTGATGTGCAATTTTGAATGTAACTTCAATGTTCCTTGGTTGAACCAACTATTATCTTGGGGTTCAATTCTTGGTGTATATGTGCAAGGGGACAATTTTTGGAAAATTGAAGTTATATTTGTCAAATTTTTCAATGTTGAATGTCTAAGATTTCTAAAAGGGTAATTGGGGTTGTTTGTTATTAAATGTTGGGGGGAAAAGGTTGATTGTTCAAAACATAGTTTTTGGGCCATCTTGTGAGAAATTTTAAATGTTTTGTAAAGGGTTTACATTTTGGGTTTAATTTTGATGTCATATAAAAGATCAAGATTGCTTATGAAAGGAGATCCACAGTGAGCTAATCCATTTTGTGCATGTAGGTTTTTATTTAATTTCAAGTTGTAGAATTAGTTATTAGATGATAATCATAACAATGTAAAGTGGGTTTTGAGAAAGTATTGATGTTTAAAGATAATGAACTAGTGTGATTTGTTCCTATTTAGGATACATACATGTACTCTCGCCATGTGTTGTTAATAGTTTATGTTTACATCAATACCCCCTTTTTGGTATTAAAATCATTTTATTTAATGAAACTATGTTGGGTTCATAGTTTGTGAATTATGAGTATGACGTGTGGTTTGGTTGAAGATGACAAATTTCAATGAGGTGGATACTTTTATAAAAGAAGTTCCACAAGTAATGTTTGAATAACACTTAATACAACAAATTTGACTATGTTGTTGGAATGATTACACCAAAAATAGGTTCCATTATTCTCCAAATTGTGGCAATCAATATTGTTGGATTGGACCCAATAAAAACCAAAGTGGGATACTGGGCAATAAAAAGATCTCATAGTGGTTTTAGATTCAAGTTCAAGTTTGGATGACAATGTGCAATGGCAATATAATGTGGGGAGTGGTTATTCAATTTTTAAAAATTACTTACTTCTCCCACTTCTTTTATTATGTTCATAACCCCAATGTTTGAAGGTAGATATTCAATTCCACATATAAAAAATATATGGATTTGTTTTGCAACAACATTAGAAAACCACATAGTGTAATTTTTTATTCCTAGGATGGAAGAATTGTTTATACTTAGAGACAAATTTATCAAGGTAAAACACACTAAATGCTTCTTTAAAATGATGAGTTGGAGAGCAAAAAGAGATTAAGGAAAAGAAATATAATGGAATTTTTAAAATTTTAAAACTACTACATTTGTTGTAATGCCCACTGATTTTGGTGCGGCATCATTTGGAGATGATGATTAAGGTTGTTATGTAGGAAAATCAAAGATTAAATTAGCATAAAAATGAAGGTACAATGTGGGGCATATACATTCCATAGAAAACAACATAATGAAAATATGCTTTGAAAACAAGGGAAAAGTTGCAATTCCAAATAAATTTTTTAACTCCTCTAGTTTTAAATTTATCCTTCATGATATTGAAAAAGGAAACCCCCACCTCATATAAGAATATTTCAATACCTATTTTGCCAATAGAAGGGGATCGTTATGTTAGAATCTTCATACCTAGCATGGAAAGCATTTACAAAAAAGGAAATAAAGTTGCTAAAATAAAGCATGCCGATGTTACATCAAGACTATTAAGTTAGATATTAAAGCATGATCAAATGGGAAAGAACAAATGGATTAATGAAAGTGAAAATCATGTTGATTTTTGTATTGATCTTTGGGTGAAATAGTAATTAACTTTTAATAGGGTAAAGGTCCTAATTCAATGTTGAGATAATAGTTCAAGATAACTAACCCAAAAGGCATGGATGAGTTATTTTGGGGTTGTAGTTTGAAGATGTCATAGATTGGGTGGAAAGGTTGGAAATGGCAACATAGGTGAAAGGTATTGACAAACTAAAATTGTTTTAAAATTAGCTAAATGAACTTGAAAAGCAAGGTTTTAAAATGGTTTTAAAAGTTGCATGTTGTCCTTACTTATTAATAGGCCATGGAGGTAGGTATGTTGTTGAAATACGAGATTGTTAACAAGGAGGAGATTAGAGCCAAGTTGGATGTGATCAACAAGATCCCAAACAACAAATGCAAACTTATTATAACAAGATGGTGAAATTATTTATGAGGTTCAAAATTGATGATGTTGAACAAAGGATAATTTTTTTTTCTCAACTCTGTTTTGAGATCAGAAAGTTTTGTGTAGTGCAAAATTATGTTGCAACTTTGGAAGTGGAACAAGTGTTGACAAAATTGGGAAAGACTCCTTTTGAACCTTTGAAAGAGGAACATAAGGAGGGGATGATGATTGACAAAAATGACAAAGAAACAACTTAATGTTCTTAATGAATCAATTATATATATATTTTTTAAACAAGGAGTTTTAACAAATCTTGGAATTCAAACAAATTTTCTACATGCCAAATATGCAATTCCATGGATCATGTTGCTACAAAATGTCCAAGAATTGGAAACTTTAAACCCAAATGTGGTAAATGTGGTATTTTTCATACCAAATTTTGGACAACCATAGGACGAAAATTTGTGGCATGAGATGTGGATATTGTACTAGAATGGGCCACATAAAGGCAAATGTTGGTAAAAGGGAAAAAATGTCAAAACACCATCTACAACCAATAATTATTTGGAAGTTCTTGTTGATGATGATGGAGCAATTGAATAAGGTGTGTGGGACTAAACATGACATATTCTTTGGAACCAAAATACTGAAAAGAAGATTGCTAGTGGCAATGTAATCACTAAAAGTTGATGTAGTTAAGGACATAATTATAAAAACAAGACCATTAAAAGTCATGAAAGGGGTTCAACAAGGTCAAAGATCTTCACACATTTCATTTAATACAAGATTGTTTTATCTCCTATGGAGACCATTTTATCTATGTTTTGATAATTGAAGTACATTGAAAGCTTAATGAAATTAACACAAAAGAAATAGGATGGGAGATTAAAGTTAGTCAATGTATTCAAAGCAAAAGCAACATTAACAATGCACAAAATTTGCATCAACAAAAATCACTATTGTAAAACTTTCCACTTATTGGTTGAAGTTGATAACCATATGGTGGAAAGACATTGATACATGAACTTCCATGTTGATACTATAGTGGTTAGAAAATTAGGACTTGTGTAGTTGATGATGGGTTCAAAATCCTATAAGACTACTTTAGGGGTGGTAACTCAAGAACTGAAAAGGATAGATGAAATGTTTACGAAAGTTGGAAAGACATAATATCTCAAGACATTTATGATTTTTGATATAAACAATTACAAATTGTTGTTAAGGTTGGATTTCCTGATCAAAATAAAACTTGTTGTGGATTTGGAGAAAGGGATAATTTAGGATAAATAAGGCCCAAAGAACAACATCTAAATCCTGCCATTAAACATGGTTAACATATTATAAATGGTCAAAAAGTAATTACAACCCAAGTATGATGTAAATAAAAAAAATGCAATGAAGTCAATGGAAATAGGCTTGTAGAATTTGGATAATATTACCCGTGATATACAACTTATGGGTGACATTGTAGAAAACAATTAAACTAATGGGCAATCTAGCTTTGTTTCATTTGAAGATGAAGATAAAAAACTAGAATTTGTTAAAGGAGATAAGACACCAAGTTTGATTCTACATGAAAATCACATACTGATTGAAAAAATGTAAGACAATGGGCTAGAGACCTTTGTGATGCAAGAGGGGCTAGATCAAATCATGAACATGTTATTTGATAAACAAACATACAACATGATATTCGAAGAACTTTCAAACTTTAATGACTTTGGAGATTGGATGAAGTGTGTTGTTAAATATGATAATAAAAGGAATGAGATGTTTAGAAGCAATAAATTTGGAAAATGTTTAGTGGTGTTTTAATTGGAGATGAGAAGTGACAAGGATAAATAGGATTTCGTAGCTACAAGTAACATATTTGATGATAAGAAAAAAGATAGGTGGGATGAGATTAAGTTCAAAATCAAGATTGACCCGACCTTGGATCAAGTGAAGGTTGAACAATTATATGGCAATTGTTGGATCAATTTCCAAATGTCTTTATTATGTTAAAGCTAAGTTAGAATGTTGCAAGCTTGGAGAACATACTATGGATCCACAAGGGTTTTTGTTGTGTTGGACTACTCTAAATAGGTTATCTTTTTGGTAAAAAATAGAAGTTAAAAGGTAGATTGACGTTTTAGTAACATTGGGAAAAATGAAACCTAACACATCTGAATATGCTTGTAGAATAACATTACCTATAAGGATGGGAGACATTGATTTTATGGAAATAGTATATAATTGTATCAATAAACTAAAAGAAATGCATTCCCAATGCCTTTGGTGAAGGATGTTTTTATTCAATTGGAAAAAATTGAATAAATTTCTACTTTGAATTTATAGTTAAACTTATGAAAAGTTAAATCGGCATTTGAAGATGTTGATAAAACTACTTTGATTATTAAAGCTAGGTTATTTGATTGGATTATCATGCCTTTTGGCATGAAGAACATCGCAAACTTGCCCCCTCCATGTATTTGTTTTTTAACAACACTATAACAATGCATTTAAGGTTATGTGCTAGTGAATTGTTCATCAATCATTACTATAATATTATAATGGCATTGTAATACAATGATCAATCATCATAATATAATGTTACAATGTCATCACAACATCATATCAATGATTATGTCAACACTTTGTTAACATTTAACTTTGAACACATTGTTAAAGTGTTGTAAAAACATAGATACATGGAAAGGGTAGTTTGTGATAATTTGCAACTAACACATTTTCCAAGATTATGACTAAAATATTTATACATAGTTGTTTGTTGATGATCTCAACATTCATAGTATGTCATGGGAAAAACGTTTGGAGCATTTTTTATTCATGCTTATGAAATTAAAGGAACTTAAATTGAAACTTAGTCTTAACAAATGTGAATTTGCCAAGACTAACATTGGTTTATTGGATCATGTTGTGAGTAGGGAAGGAACCTAACCGAATCAAAAAAATTAAGTTAATTTTCCAATACCTACAGATTCTACAAATGTTCATGCATTTTAAAATATTATTGGTTATGACAAGAATTATCTAAAGAGAAATTCTCACATGGTTGTACTTTTATATGAACTAACAATGAAGGATGCAATGTTTTTATGGAACCCTGACTATCAAAATGTCTTTAACATGTTAAAAGATGCATTAGTTAGGGCACCTATTATTTTAAAACCAATTTTCACTAAGCCTAAATTATTTTGTATGTAGATTGGTCAACCTAAGGTGTGAGAGCCAATTTGTCACAAAAGAAATAAGAAATGAACAAATTGTAGCTTATGCAAACAAAAGAAAACAATTTAGAAGAAGTTCCACTCAATGGAAGGTGAATGTTATGCATTGATATGGTGCATCATGCATTTTTGACATTACATGTATTGAAATCACTTTACCCTACACATTAATCATAAACCTTTTGAATGGCTAGCTATTGTCTTTGATGTGTATGGAAGAACAGGAAGGTGGATCAACATGTTATAGGACTTCAACTTTTTAATGGTGCATCATGCAAAATCCAAACATACCAATGTTGATGAATTGAGTGGAAATTTAGTGGAATTGTGCAAGAGGAGGAAGATTTCCATTAGGAAATACAAGATTGTGAATGGATGCAACAAATTCAAGAAGTGGAAGAAACTTGTTGGGTACGAAATGGGGTTGATTTTGTAGCATATGGATAACAAAATGATGTTCAATCAATTGTTTATCATTAATGTCATTGAAACATAAGAGGTAAATATGACAACTATAGAAATAATGATTCATAAAAAAGAGTTGGGGGTTTGGTGGAAAAGATAGATGAAAAGCAATTGAAGCAAACTTTGAAGAAGAATTGGCAAAATCTATGGGATATTTAGATGCATTTGCAACTAATCGAAAAAACACAAACATTAGTTGATGAAGATGAGGTGGATGGTAGTTGTTTAAAAGGTGAGAAAGATTGTGAATGGGATTGTTCTAGGCACATGGATAATTAGAATGATGAGCAAACCATGATGGTACTAAATGGAAGATAAGTTTTGTCAAGTGTAGTGTGGAAAATGTTGGATTAAAAAAATGGATTTTATATTATCACCATAAGTGTGATAAATTGATGTTCAAAAGACTAGTGATTTCAAAACCCGAGGAACACAAATAGAGCATTTTGGATTTAGACAATGAGACTAAACACTTTGGTGAAGGATGAATGTTTATGGAGGTGAACATGTGTTACTTTTGGCATAATAGAATTAAAGAACAAAATATTGTTATCCACGCATGTAAATAGTGTCAACTTGTGAATAAAACTATAAGTATTAGATTCAATGTAGAAAATTTTGAAAGTATACCAATGTGGGATCATTTTTACATAGTTCTTGATACAATAGGTATGATACCAAAAACATGCAATGGATATCAATACATTTTGGTGGCCATTGATCACTATTTTAAATGGGTGAAGTAAAAATAATAAAAATCATTTAGTGAAAATTGTTGTGAAATTTTTTGAAGACAACATTATCTATAAATTTGGGGTTTCTAAACATGTTTTAACAATGGAGGTGAATGGTGCAAGAGTTTGTCCAATTGTGCAAGAATTATGGAATTGTACATCAATACATTGTTCCTTAATGGCTTAAATGCAATGGTATTGTTGAAAGGTTGACCAAAACCTTGAAACATGGGATGACTATTCTTTCTGTTACTTTTGAACATGCTCAAGATTGGGACAATCATTTGCTAATTTTTCTTTGGATATTGATGTGGTATCCAAGCTACCACCATGTTTTCACCATGCGCATGATTTTAATTAGTCATACAAATGTTCAAACAATTGATCAAGTCCATTAGTCAAAGTTTTTGATGATGACAATGATTCAATAATGATGGTTGAACATATTATTGAAAAGATACAAATTATTGCAAAGATGCATGGAGAAGTAATTGAAAATGTAGGACAAGTTCAAATGACATAGAAATGGGCCTATGCTTTGAGGAAGGGAAAATAAATGTTCATGGAATTCAGTAAAGGGGCAACATATCATGTTAAAATGAAGAAAGGAAACATCGTTGACTTCTAGTTGGGAAATACCATTTTTTGAATGAAGTATTTGGATGGGAATGAATTTATGGAATAAGACGAGGGTGAAAGAATTTGTGTGAACAAGGACAAAGATGAACAATTATGGGGTTGACAAGGAAGGATTTCCAGCTTTACCATTATGCACCTTGAATGGTGAAAAGTAAGGGTGGGTGAAAGCACACGACGATGGTACATTTTGGGTAAGAAAATGTACTCATTTTTGGGTGTATTTTGCATTATTTTGGGGGTGGATTTTTTTCAATTTCATCTAGCATTTTGAGAAATACTAAAACGGATTTTTGACACAAATCCTCCCTCACAATTCTTGTCATTTTTCAAATGATAATGTTTTTTCAAAAAACTTTGATGTATTCACACTTACACTTATTTCAATGAAAAACCTCATCTAGATGTTTTTTGTGAAATCATATGAATGTAAATCTTCATATAGAATTGAAATGGGACAATGAACTCATATGTAGTATATGATTGAATACTTCATCAAGATTGGCAATCGTTTGAATGGTTTATAAAGTATATTTGCACTTTGTAGTATATCGATACGATTACATTTTTTTCATTAATATACTTTTCAATCATTTGATATCAATTTCAAAGTGGGAATTTTTTTTACAATCTTATTCTTTGGGTTTTGGACTACCTTATTTCAAGTATTATTTGTAAAAAAATGTTCCAATATTAACTTGGTAGAAGTTTAAAACCATGTAGTTTAAAAAAATAGTAATTGTCATAATAATCTTTGACCATAGTAGTGTGTTTACACCCAGGTTTCAATCAAAATTATTAAAGAGTGGTTACACATAACTTAGGGTTGTGTCATGTGTGAACAATCTATCAATGTTAGGGTTTAAAATTTGAACATAAAAATCCATGTTTTTATATAGGTGTCAAAAGCCACTATTTTTTTTTGTTTTTCATTACTTAATAAGATGTTTGTTGATTTTTGGTGGAGTGATGGAGATGGTGTTTGTTTATGGTGGTGCAAGGTTTTTGGGACGTGTTATGATGTGTTTTTTTTTTTCTTGTTGTTTTATCATGGAATGTGAATGCTATTGGAAGATTGGATGGAATTTTGCTATAAAGGTTGGGGATAAATGGAACAACCTTCCACAAGCTATGTATCTTGGCCTTGTTATTTTTCTTTGATTGGTGGAATCATTATAACAAATTATGATTGAAACATGTATTTAGTTAATTTGGACTAAATTGTTAATTTGGAGTTTTAAAACTTGGTGGTTAAATACAAGTTTTCTATTGAATTTGAAGCAAAACATTGAAAACATCTATTTGTTGGATCATCTAATGAAACAAAACAGTATTGATATATGTTGTTACATGGTGGCCCCCAAATCAAAATTTCTTTCCAAATTTCCAATCTCCAAGTGGTCATTTGTTAATTATGAACTTTTCAAAAGTCTATAATTAACTAAGTACATGATTTGATGGGAGGAATATTCATGATCTTAAGTTCCTAGTTTTACTTTCTACAGATGTTCAAGAATGTCCTCTGCATAGGAGATTTTGTAGTTAGAGGATTGGATCCAAATAGGTCACGTAAAATATTAATCACATGATTGGAATTGATGATAGGCTTTAAAGGATTATAAGAGGTTGATATGTTCATGGCATCAAGATTTAAAATTTTGTATACTTAAAAAGATTAATATTAGAAATTTTGAATGTGATACATGGATAAGGAAAATGAATATACGTCGATTTGGGTACTCCAAGTGTAACTTCAATGTTCCTTGGAAGGATATCTAGAGTGATGAGATCCACTTCATGCCTATAGATTTTATTAATTTAGTCTCAAGTATTGTAGAATTAATTATTATATAAAAATCATAGGAATCTAAGGTAGGTTTTGAGAAAGTATTGATGTTCAAGGATAATGAACTGGCATAAATTGTTCTTATTAAGGATATATACATGTACTTTAACCATATTGTTGTTGATAGTCTATGTTTACATCAATACCCTCTCTTTTGGTTATAATCGAACTTGCAATTATAAAAATGGAACAAACCCAATAAGAATAGATCCCCACAATTATTGCGATTTGTCAAAAACATGAATAGACCCTTATAGTTATCATAATTAGGAAAAAATTAAAGTGAGGTAGTTCTTTGATTTAAGTTTTTTAAAAAAAAAAAAAACATTGAATCTGGGTATTTCAAACTACTTAACACAACATAAAGAAAAGCAAGACTAAGGTTCTCCAGTCATAGTGCAAACCTGTAAGAATTTATAGGTGGAAGTGGTTCAAATTTGGCACTCTATGATTGGTCTTGTACATGTATAGCCGATCAATAAATTGTAAGAAAATTACATATTTGTAAGAAAATTCCTTCAATTCTTTCTCTTTCACAAATAGATGTCAAACTCCGAAGAAAAAAATCAAGATCGGATTCTCAATGCGAGTTTACTTACATGATGTCATAAACTTCACATGGATAGCATCATGGGTTACCTTATTGCCTCTAGGGTTGTTGCATGCAATTCATGGTTGCATGGGATCTTGGTACGTGATGATCGACAATTTATGTGCTCCCATGGGACACAAAAAACTTTGAATGAATAATGATTGCATATAATTTAAATTTTCATTCTTTCAAGAACAATCAAGCTTTGATATCATGTTTGAAATTGACAATGAATCAATGAGAGAAGAAGAATGAATAAAAAACGGTAACGAGCTCTTGCATGGGAGTGTTTGTGAGCCAAGGGCTTTTGGTATAGGTCCTAGTGGGAGGACCTCACAACATAATCCTTGTACCCATGGAAGATCCTCATTTGAATTGGAAAGGACCTTCAATTTCTGTAAGGCAAATATCTTTGAAGAAAGCAGCTTTGCAACTGTCTTTCAGGCAGGCCAAAGGACTTGCTTAGTTGGCTTTACGTTTTGCTTGTTAAATAAAGTTACACGAAGCAATGATAAACAAACAATTGTCAAAAAACTTTGAAATCTCAAAGAACTTGATGGATTTCATGAAAGAACCGATGATTTTCTAGGTGGGTATTTGACATTTTTTCAAAAAATTGAGAATTGCAGTTATATACCCTAGTACCTTTACCATTCTGGCAGCAATTAAATTATTTTCAGTAAATATTGTTCTTTCTCAAGAATTAGTTGCCCATGATGCCGGGATTTTTAAAAACCTTTGTTAGTGTACATGGTCATTTCGCTTATTCCAGGTCTACATGACATGGTCGAGTCTTTGAAAGTGCTGAAATTTCAGGGAATTTTTAAATTTTACTGTCAAAATGAAAATAATAATAAATAAATAATTGTCAAGAAGATGCCAGAATGGTAAACCTTTCTATGGTATATCAGAAATGAGTATTTGATTTGATTTCTTGATAACCACGCTTATGTGTTATATAAGGACTGGGGATTCGATTTCTTGAGAACCGTGATTGTCAACCTTAAGAACTCTCATGATACCTGGGCCTAAGGGTTTGGTGCAGTTTCTAATAATCACCCAACATTGGAACCATAAAACCATGGTGCAAAATCAGTGCAACCATCTGAAACAAGAATAAACCTCCATGGGTAAGTTACGAGAATCAGCAATAGACCTGTGTTTGGTGCCATTTTTAATACTCACCGCCACTCTAGAACAGAGCAATGTTTGCTGGTTCTTCTCCAATTTAGGAGAACCTTTGGGTCTCGATGTTGCCACTAAATTCAGTTCTCTGGGGTGCAGGTTTGAGCCATGAGTTTTTCATATTTCTAAACTCTATGGTTCTGGTTTTAGGACACACTTTCAAATTCCAAGAACTTTGCCAACAACACTGGAAACAAACTGCTGGCAGTTATAAGGACAGTTCTTCAGGGTTCATGAATCAGAGTTCTCCCAAAAGAAATAAAAGAATCAAAGAACAGGTGTCTAATATATAGGTAAGTAACCATGCTTATTAGAAAATTCTTCATTTTCACTTACAGCATAAGAAATCTAACTTGCAAGACAACACTGCAATTTTTCTTCTTTGCCTGTAAGAACACTCCAAGCTTCAATAGGTACAATGAATTTCACCAGTTCTGTACATAGTACCTGATATCTTGGGCCGATTGTGTGCACCATCCTTGAACGCAGGTTTAGGGTTTAAGGGTTTAAACCCGAAACCTCCTTGGTAGTTCTTTATGAGAATAGCATGGTGAGCACCATCCTTGTGCGCAGGTGCATCCTCCACATTAGCATTGTCAAGGCATTTCACAACACACCACCACCAGAACAATGTCACACAACTATCATTATTAGCCTCAAATATCACATGCACTCTCCCTGGCCTACAAGATTGCATCTTTTCTCCTCTTTAACCAAAAGAAAAAACTTCTATTACAGACAGACCAATTAATCATCAGAAACATCAGATTACTACTCCCAGTACACATAGTCTTTACCAACAAGTGGATGAAATAAGATGAGAAAATATAGAAGAACCAAACATAAAACATTCCCACACATTCTTGCATCACTCATCAGCCTTTCGACACTGCAAAAGTAGCATACAAAAGTCCTTTCTGTCTCTATAGTGGTACTCTGTACATAAAGTTCACAAAACCCTTAACATAGTAAGCTCAATCCACTCAACATATGATGGTGCCTTGTGACTCTTTGTCGGTCTTTAGAACGTCACAGGTGACCAACAACCTGTGAGGCCCTCATTCACCCACTGTTCCCCCACGTTTATGTACAACACTCTGTTCATATTTGTTGCTGCTGTTCCTTCCTCTTTGTCTGTCACAACAGTGACCATGTGTTGACACAGGAAACATTAAAAAGGCATTATTGAGTCCGACACTACCATGTGAACAACACTTGTAGCAAAACATTTGCACGCCAGTTTCAGTTGGTGTTTACATTACTATGGGGGAGCTGTTAGCTGATAGTACACTCCCTTGAGTTGGCAGTATCCACATCATCCACTGACTCCTCATCTGCTGAATCACACTCCATGTCATCATCATCATTGTCATCAGACATCTGTGTGTACTGATTCTCAGAATCTGTACGTGTGTGCCGCCGCTGGAAGCGTAACACATGCATTATGAGATCTGGTGTCAATGGTATATTATGAGACCGATCCTGTCTTCTCCGATGGTTTTCCTCCATGATCTGCAATGAGGTACATTAAGCAAAAGAAAATCAATAGTCCATGTTTTGCTTCCTTCCACTCACATGAGCTACAGATGATGAGTGCAGGTTTGCAGAATCTGTAGCCACCAAATAGTTGCATCTATCTTCACAATTGTGGCCAGCAGCAAGAAACTGCCCCGTATTGAATGCAAAGGGCATGAATGGCCAAATGCAAAACAAGCAGTAAAGAATCCAGGATGAAAATGCACATCTCAGCTGAAAAAGGTTTGAGGCTACCATATTAACATCGCATGGAAGTGGAAGTAACTCAGGAGCTGTAGGAGCCCACACTTTGATGGTTCTGTCTATACCACTTGTTGCAAGAATAGTGGCATAAGGGTGTGGTTCCAAGCAGTTCACTACTTGGCTGTCCCCTTTCAATAGAGCCAAAAGTTTTCCTCCCTTCTTCTTCCAGATAAAGATTCGACCACAATCTGACCCACTTACTACATACTCTGTGTTGGGACCAAAATAATTGACACCCTTCACTGTTTGAGCATTCCGATGTCCTTCAAACACTTGTGGTCCTGGACAGTCTTGCTGTGAGTCAATATCATTTCCCTTCATGTCATCTGTGTGTTGTCTTTCCTTGGGATTTGGGCCCAAGCCCATATCCTTGTCAAAAGAGTAGATAAGCTCATCATTGTATGAAACGAGGAGCTCCTCTTGATGTGAGTATGCAACACATGTTATGTGGACTTGACCTGCTCACCACCCCCCAAAGAAATATCTGCTTTAGCAAGAGAAACACAGAGCAACCCTCCAAAAGTTGAGCAATGACAACTGGAGAGATCAGATGGATGTTAGCCTCATGCCTCCAAATGAGCAGTCGAGAGACACCAGATATGGAGCAATCCTTCAAAGCAGCTGTTAAATCACTTTCAACAGTCTAGAGGGTGTGTCTTGACAATGTGAGGCCATCAAACCACAGGGACAAGGAGGTAAGGTTTCTGACAAGGGGGCAAACTTCAGTATCCAGATCTCTAATTTGGGTAAATGTGTTGGAGCCCATGAACTCATTTGGAAGCTGGGACTGTGAATTCTGTGACTACATTTTCTGTCCTCTAGTTTCTGATTCCTTCATACATCAAGCCTCCCAATCAAAGCACTGAATCAAAGCACCAAAACCATGAAACACTCCACATCATTGCAAAGAAACCTAAGTAGTAAGATATCTCACCACACAAGATCATCACTTTGTCCCACATCCATGGAAATCCCACATCTAGCAATCCTTTCCAAGAAACTATGCTACAAAAAGAATATCAAATGAAAGGTTCATACCAAAATACTGGTGAGGGTCCTTGCTTGTACCCAACAAGTGCTTTGGAGTGAAGGAGTCAACAGGCTGATCCTCGCTGCTTGAAGCATTCACATTGACACGGCGTATGTCATAGACACGGGCAAACTCATCAGACCCTCCCACTGAAAAGTAGTTGGTGTTCCGAGGGTTGATAACAATGGAATTGAGACGAACCACACTCCCATGGCTGGGCTTGCTACTGCCAAGGTGAAAGCTATGGCACACAAAGAGCCTTGTACCCTTGTCCTCCCTTAGATCAAACTGGGTCACAGTATGTCAGACAGTGAGTAAGACAAGAACAAAGTCCTCAAACCCCAAGTGTTAGAGTGATCCAAGTGAACAGGGATAACTATTGAAATAAACAAGGGACATGAAGTTGCTTGACATAGCTGCAAATCTGGTGAACCATCTGTTATCTATTCAGCAACAACTAGAAGTGAACAAGACATACAAATCATGAACCATCAGTTCTCTTATGAACCATTTGAAAATCAAGAGAACTATGCTTACCAGATTTCCATATGGGGGAATCAATGCTGAATTTTTTAAAGAATATAGCTGAAGGCAGTCATATTCAAACAATTCTACATTACACACCTGCTTCACAACTCTCTAATTGCTGGGAACAATCTATATGTGTGCACAATACCACATCAAGAAACCTGTCCAAAAGTTGGTCCTATGTGAAAGCTCTAAAGTGATCCACATCCCATCAAGAGATAGGATCAACAACACCTTCATCTCTTCAACAATTGTCATGCTTTCTGGAGGACATTTGTGATGAGAAGGCTGTACAGCAGTGCAGGATAATTAACAAGTGAAGTCCTATTTTCCCAATAGCCTTTTTCAATTACCCTGCTTGTCCAATTGCCAACCAATACCGGCATAAGTAGTGCATCAGGACATGCTCCAAACATACAGATCAGGGGAAGCCCATGCATCTGGGCTACAGCAAAGTAAAAGTGCAGAGACCTCATAGATACGTTCCTGTGACTGGTGAAGAAGATTGGAATCTTTATACCTCATGTGACTCAGAAGCTACTGTGTGGAGATTTGCAGTTATGAGTTGTACATGAAAGAAGTTGGTATCTTACTTGGTTGACGACACCATCTTCACCACAACTCAAGAACCTGTGTGGACTAGCAGGCTCAATCGAGAGCTTGTGAGCACGTCCCTTGTGCTTGCCAAGCCTCCTTGTTTCAACCCTTCCACTCCCCAACACTTGACCATGTCGAATCTGTCAACAGCCCATCCAAATACAAATTTGGTGCACTGACAATCTTCTTAGCAAGTTGCTACTTTGGATGGCATCCATCTGATCCTTGTAACCTAAGACAACAATACTCCCTGGTTTAGGATGCAAAGCAGATTCTAGGTGAAAATGAGATCCTGCTAAGAAAAATAAATAAAGAAGAGATGCAGTGATGAAAGCAAAAGCAATAACAGTTTCTCTTTTAAGTTCATTCATAATTGTCCAAAGACAGCACATCAGCAGCGATAGTGGGTAAAAGTGAACACCACCTTTCAGGAAGCCTGATCATTCCATCAAAGGGTGAACACATGAGGATGACCATTTTTAAGCACATAGATTGGGTCTGTAAATTGATTCAAACTTCTTCTGTGGAGATTAAAAAACAAATTTGACAAACCTGACCATCAGCGGCACAGCTGACAACACTGTGGTTATTTGAAAATGGCATGATTTTGGCCTGGAAAACATTGTTATCATGACCAGAGTTGTATGAGAGCTTTTGTACTTGTGCAGACCAATCCCAAAACACAATTTTGCGGTCATCTGATCCTGAGACCAACAGCTCGCCACTTGGACTAAAATGCACAGTGTTGACACAACCATCATGTCCATCCAAATTTGCATCCAAAACCAAGCGCTGAATAAGGTCCTGCAGACACAATGCAGCACCATCATGGATATAATCCTCTTTAATAAGCACAAATGAATAATATCTCAATTTCCAAACAGAAACTCATACACATCCATTAGACCATGATTTCTCAAATAAACAGCCCCAATGTGATTGAAAACATATTTCCATCTAAAAGGCCATATATGGTCAAATCAATAAAAACATATGCAATGGCTAAATTAAATTACACTCCTCACTGTGCAAATCTTTCACCAAGTACTTTTCAGGTTTTCAGAAGATTGAAGCTGAATGGTAAAAAAGACCAAGTCCAAGCTATCCTTAACATAACCTAAGTCATTAACTACACAGAGACTGTATATGCTCTAAAGAGCACCAGCATCTTAAAAGGCAAAAAATGTGGGAACTTGTTAATGAAAGGATGCGGAGAAACAATTCATTATAGGCCACTAAAATGTAAAGCAGCATCCAGAAGGGAAGATTTGTAACCCGAAAACACAATTATTACTCTACTGGTTTTAATTCTCTGAGCTTAAGCAGCAATGCTACTTTTGAACTTTTATGCTCAAAAGGAGACAATAAGTTGGCATAGACCCACATCCACTGGTGTGATTGTTTGATGTGATTGTATGCTACTCACTTGGAAGCAACTGAGCATGATGTGCATTGTGCCTACAATGAGATGCACCATGAACTTCCCAACTTTGCACTTGGACAAGTAATAATAATTACAGATCATCCCCAAGTCGCTAACCCTCTGCATCCCCAAGTTTAACTGGAGGACAAGGGAAGAATGGAATCACCACAGACCTCACATCCTCCGATTGTGCGCATAAATGCACAAGGAGAAAGCTGCCCTATCTGGCGTCGCCAGTGCTCATTGAATGGGCACTGATACAACTGCTGCTGCTGCTGCTGATGCAATCCCATTTGATTTGTGTGGCAACTTGGCAAAGCACTCCTTTCTGCTTTGATCTATAACTTTCTAGGGCTCTTTGACCCGCCACTTTGCAAAGAAAAGTTGCTGTGAACCAACTGCTCTAGAGAACTGCTGATCAATTTTCTAAAGGCACAGCCACACACACTTCAAACTCCATCTACTGAGATGGAGCAAACCACGTCACAGTAGCTCCCTGAACATTCTCCTGACAGCCTCTTCCACATTTCTAACTCTTTCTTGGTGGCTGCATCACTTTTCTCACATGTGAGATGTGAGATGTATACAAAAGATGCAGCGACCTGATTCAAGACAGTGCCTTCCTTGCCGTTTCACCAAGAATCCCAACTCATGTCTGATCCTTGTTTGCTCTTCCACCTCATCAATGACACGTTAACCGTGTCTACCAGAGCAAGAAGAAGCCATATATTCTGGTCAGGTGACGAGGAAAACATACATGTACTGCAAATTTCACATCCTTGCTGCTGCCACCAAAGAAATCAAATCCAAATTCCTGCCTTCCTGAGATGTATCACGTTGCTATTACATCACGCAATTCCACCTGACACAAAGACCCTACAGTTTCAACAAACTGTCATCAATGCAGAAAAAAACATCCCCCCCGCCGCGGCGTCTCTCTAGCAGCAACAGAAGGAGCAGAAAGAAAACACCAGGTAGGTGATCGTCAGATAACAAGAAGCAAGATATAACCAAAAAGCCTGGCTACCTCGCCAGTAACACAATCTATCTATCAACACACGCTTAAGGCAAAACACAAGTGCAAAAAGGAAGAAGAAGAAGACGCGCCATCGCCTTACTTATAACACCCTGAACTGAATCTCACCAAAAAAATTTGCACAAGAACAAAAGGTTTACAAGTCTGCAATGCAGCAATCGCAACCTAGACCTTAAGAAGAAGAAGAAGAAAAGTTGAACAAACACATACAAACAATTCGCCTCTTCATGAAACTACACAGTTCAGCAAACATAAACCGTGCCACAAGTAACAACAAGCCTTTCACAGAATGAAAGGGAGGAATAGAAAATATGTGCTACCGCTAGACCAGAGCACACACCGAGATAAAGAAACACCTTCACAAAAGAACCCCCCCAAGAGAAGTTCGCATACCGTCCTTCACCGCATTGCAACGCGAATCTGGCGAATGTGCACATGCGATGGGACTCGTAACGGCATTCAATTCGTCGAAATTGATGCGGATTTGCTGCGCCCAAACCGACTTCCACCGACGCAAAGAGGCGAGCAACGAGCGAGAGAAGGAACGGGTCCTTGGGAAAGAGGGAGCGGGGGACGGGGGCGAGAGGAGCGGAAGGAGAGAGAAAGACATTACACGGCGTAATCGGCCTCTAATAGCAACCATTATCAAGTGTAATGTCATGTGCAAGGACATTCATTGTGTTTAGATTCTTTATAGAGTATAGTAGCTTAAGGGATTTTTATAGGCCCCTAGGTAATAATAATAATAATAATAATAGGTCTATTTTTCATATGAGGATTTTTGAAAAATGATATTTTGGCTTGTGTTGAAACTTGGGATTAGTTATAGAGTTATAATAATATCTTGAAGGATTTTGGTAATTTTTAGAGGATTTTTGGAAAATTGTATTTTTGTATGGTGAAATATTTGAGTTTTTATAATTTTTCTTTTTGCTTTAAGATACTTTGTGATCATGTATGTTGCAACCAAAACCTTCATCCAAAAAAGAAAGATAAATAAATAAATAAATAGTGCAACTAGAATATCAAATAAAATGTGAGTAAAATGTTCATATGAGTGATTAGAAAGAAAAAACAAGAATAGAAATGAGACCAAGAAAAGGATTTCTAAGAAATGAATTAACAATTGAAACCTTCATAAAAAGCAATTACATGGATAAATAAATAAATGTTTATGAAAATATGATCAAAATGAGAAATTGGAAATAAGAGATTTTATTATTTTTTCAATTTTTTTTGTGAGGTGGGTGGATTGGTGAGTGGATTGGTGATCCCAACTTTGGGGGATTTTTTTCCAAAAAAATCCTTTCTACAAGTCACATTTCAGCCCTTTTATTTTTGTTGCTAAGTGGCAAAATTTTGGCGCAAAAAAATTTAATTTGAATTTTTTTTAAAAAACAAACAAAACAATTTTTCTAATTAAACATTCTATACATGTGACCCAAAATAATAAATAAATAAATAAATGTTAACTTTTTGTGTGACTAAACTTTGATACAAATGATCAAAAAGTTGATATTTAACCAAATGTTTTATAAACATGTATGAAAATAAAAATAAAAATAATGATTTCAAAAAGTGGAAATATAGTAAAAGATTTAGGGTTTAGGTGCCCAAACTTATGATTGAAACATTTTGGAATTATTTTTGAATGGGTAATTGGTAATAAATGGTTTAAAGGTTTAGGTGGGAATCAGAGGGTGTATGGTTAAAACCCGTGAGATGACAAGGATATTAATATTTTGTTTGTTATTAAACTATTATTTAACAATCAAGTTATGAATAACATATTTTAATATTAAATTTAAATCAAAGTTAGTTAAAATTAAATAAAACAATAATAAAAGGTTTACAATTTACATCTTTTGTTTCAAACTTCAAATGAAAAGATCGTGGGTTTGTTTTATGTCCTTTTTTCACCATAATGCACATTGTGTTTAGCCTAAACTTTCATTTTGTAGTATGATTTTTTGCTATCTTTTAAATGTGTGTTTTTTCAAGTGCATTTAGTTTCATACTTCACTTGTTTATTGTCAAATTAATTATAATATGTTTGATTTTATTTGTTTTGCACAATGTTTATTATTACAATGAAGGTTAATAGATTAATTGATGCAAGGTATGATTTGGATTTTGGAGTTAAAGCTGTTGCATTTGAAACAAATGTGTTCAATATGTATGGGCACTTTTGAACAAATTGCAAATGTGATCATGGAAGATCTATTCTATGTGTATTTGCATTGTGGTTTGCTAAATAAGGTAACCTTGATCATAATAGGGTGAAATCACCTTTTACCATAATATAGAAAATCATGAGCAACATTTACAAAAAGACATGCATGTGAAGGTGAAATTTTTGGCATATAATAAAAATCCAAAAGTAAAGACGAGAAAGACAACATGCATGTTGTCATTATAGTTGAGTTGGTGACCATTGTGTCATCAATTCTTGATTCCAACATTAATTGCAATTTTGTTTTTTCACATGAATTCCATTGTTCGTAAGTTTTATTTAAAGTTGATATTGTTTTTGTCATCATTATTAATGTAAGGGGAGGAGGAAATAGGAAAAGTAAAAAAAAAATGATGATTGTAGATGAAAAGGGAAATTTGATCAATACGTTTTTGCCATGGGTAACAATTTCAAAACAAAATATGAGCAATTTTTAGAGGTATATAATGCACTCAAATGTGTTATATTCTTAATCAATAATGTGGTAACAACATCCAAAAAATTTCGATATTTGAAAGCACAACAAACACAATTTTCACCAAGGTAATTAATGAAGGCATTCAAAGTCACTTTCTTCAGTTGCACAACAAATTATCAAGTATTCAACCTACATTAAAAGAGGTAATTGTATTTGTATCATCTATTGCATCAAGGTCTTCCCTTTTTTTTGAATTTGGGAAAACAACATTAGACAACACCAAATGCTTATCTAGCAACAAAATATAATATTTGTTTATTTATTAATGATATGCATATAAGAATTTTAATAAACAAAAAAAATCACACTTGGTGGTTGCTACATGTTTTTCTTTTGATTAAACACATGCATAACTTGTTTTTAATGTCATAGTAGCATTTAAGTTTTTTTCAATTTTTTTAATATAATTTTTTAAATTTGAAAATAAAAAATAAATCAAATTTACTTACAAAATTAAATACATGTGATTTTAATTATAAAATTCACAAATGAAATTCATCTCATTATGAATTTTTTTGAATATTTAGTTTAATAAAATATCATTTTTTGAATTTATGGCTCAAAGGAAAATGTCTAACATATATGCACATACATATGTGCATGCACAAGTAAACACACATGCACGTGCATACACACACAAGGTTGGATTGTGAATCAAGGACCATTGAAAATTCGATGTCATGTCAACAACTTAATGATTTTGTTGTTGTTTTCTTTTGGTTCTAAATTGTGAGTTCTAAACAATTTGTTATAGTCTAGTTGAACGTTTTTGTATCATTTATAAATGAATAAAATAAAATTTGGCTAGTTCCAAGTCATGCATACATTTAACACATTGTGAAAAACATTCACAATTCAACATCATTTTTAATTGTTTACATTATATTTTATTTCTTTTTAAACAATGTGTAACCACATCAACAAACATTACTTGATTGGCATTTTAATCAACACTTGGAACATTAATAAACACTCAATCATCCTACACTTATTTAGGTTTATGACCGGGGAGGACACTAAGTGTCAAATTCTAAGTGTCAAACAAAGTATTTTTTGGGGGGTATTAGATAATTGTTCAACCTATTTTTCACCCTATTATCATTTAATTTTTTAATATAAACATATTTTAACCACCAAATATTAATTATAATTTACTATTTGAGATTATTATACACTTCATATTAATTATAATTTAATTTTCAAACTATAGATAACGTTATTTTTTAACTAATTAACTTATAATTTTTACTCAATAACTAATACATTGGACCCTATATTTATACCCACGTATTTTCTACTTTTTTTTAATAGTGTCCCCTTCGGGACTAGTTAATGTGAATACCATTTTATAATTTCAAACCATTATGGGCATTACATCGTTAATTTTTTTAATGTGTACTTATATGTATTCTTTTATCAAAATGTATAAAAATATATTTATAAAAAAATCTCACCAAGTTTTATTCTTTGGATCAATACATATGATTCTTTCTCTTATTAATACCAATTCCATTTTTTTGAATCATACACAAGTTTAAGTATGTTGATTCATATAAATTTATATATTATGTGTTTAAAATTATATTAAAATTTATATTTAAAAAAACCAAGCTTGATTAAATTTAATTAAGATTGTTTCAGAGGTTGATTTTGATTATTAAACCATTTAATTAAATATGAATAAAGGTGCAAATAGACAAGGTTCATTCCACAATATTAACATTTATTTTACTTAGTTTTAAACCCTACTTGTATTTCATATTATTTTATTTACTTTTACAGTCTAAATAATTATTCCTTAACTTAAGATTAAATTAAATCAACAAGGCAAATGAACAAACAAAATGAGGTCGATGAAAATGAAAGAAATATTTAAATAAGTGGAATATCAAATCATTTGCCTCCACTTACCTACTTCTAAAGTTTATTACAATCTAACTTGTACATATTGTCTTCCACTCATAGTGGTAATATTCTTGGTGGCGAACTAATATTAACTATTTTTCTTCATACTTTCAAATATATCACCAATAAATAGCCTGCATAACATGGCTATGTGGCAATTTAATTAAAATTTTATCAATGGTGGTAAAGATAATGGTAATTTAGTTACAAGATCATGATAAATTTTTTAAAATTGAAGATTACAAAATTAATAATCTTCACAATCCCTCTTCCATCTGTACCAAAACTCTTTCCATTTTCCATCATAAAACTCTTGCAACAATACAATGCATTTGTCATTGCAAACATCTTTCCTACATAAACAATGTTACACAATAATAAAAAAATTTGGAGCTCCATGTTGTGACCTACAAATCATGGCAAGCTTTTACAAATGGAGAGTGTGCAAAAAGGGAAAAGTTTGAAGTTTTCAAGGAATAAAAAGATGTTTGATGTTAAATGGGAGACTACAAACATGTTGTGATATGCCCTTAAACTTCAACATAATCATTGTTGTGTGGCTTGACATGCATCTTGAAACTTTGATTATATTGATTTTTCAATTCTTGTGTATAATCAACTAAAGAGTTGTAAAGAGCCTCAAAATTAACTTAAGAAAAAGAAATGGACATGCTTAAAGTTGGATAGTTAAAGTTACAAAGTGATGATCCCCACATTTATGGCCCAAAAGAAAAACTTTATTCACAATTTAAAAATATATATTTACAAAGTTTCATTTATGAAACTTAGAGCCAACAAACAAAAACTAAATGTAAAAAATATAAATGTGACGTTTGACATCCAATGCCCAAAATTCAAGAAAGAGATAATAGTTCAATAATGCATAAGATGCAAAATGAAGCAATAAATGATTGCCAAGTTGTGATATTGGTAATATCATATTTAATTTTTGAATATTGACACAAATAATGGGGAAAAAATCATATTAATTAACAAATACTTTGGTCAATGAAATTGAAAAAAAAAGATGAACTTCAAATTAAGGGTATATAGTTAATAATCTTGCAAGTACTATAGTCGTTAAAGCACATGTAACATTTTATTAGGAGTTGTACGAACTATTTGAAAAAGGAGGACAAAAATATCATTCAAGTAATATTTCGAACAAAGTTACAAATGGATTTAAAGCACAATTCTAATTTCTAATAGAGAAAAATGTTTTTGGAAAAGGTGTCTAGTGGATGCCAAGCCTACAACTCAAAGGATTTAAACATGTGGCTATGAACCATGATGTCAAAGGTAATTTATTTATATTAATAGTAATTTGGAATTTTCCAACCAACTAATTTTTAAAAAAAAAAAACTAACATTAAAAGTTGGGCTATTTGTTGAAGATAAAAACATGTCAAAACTAGATAAATGTTTACCATGTTAGAATTGGATCCATTGAAAAAAATATAGATTTAGTAGAAAAATCTTGAATTACAATTTATTTTAAATGATTGCAATTGCATTCTCAAAGCCTAATTCCTAATTGGCATGAACTTTCCATTTGCTTACCAACCTATTATTAACTATTAGTTGGTAAAAATGTCAATTTATTTCTTTAAAATCATTGATAATAAATAAGGTCATAACATGCATAAAAAACTTGGTGTAAATGTAATAGATTTGATCCATGTTGGCTAATGAATTCCTTGAAAATACAATCATGGGATGATGTGGCTCACTTCTTTTCTTATTTGGATGGAATACAATGATAAAGGTGGCATTTTTGAAAGCATGGTAAAAATTATACATGGTAAAAGTTATGTGGTAAAAACTTGTATCATGTTAATGATCTACCACCTCAAAATCCTTAACCTTTAATGATAGCTAGCCTTATAAATTATATCAAATAATAAATAACTTTATTTTGATTGATCTATTCATATGTGTGAACTTGCTTTGAGTATTTTAATCTAGTTCTAGATTGCTAGCTAGTGTTATGGTGAAATATAATCAAGGATGCACATAATCTTGCTTCCCTCAATGACATACAAAAAAAAATGTTGATTGACAAAAAATGAAACATAAAATTTTAAACTTTTACTTAAAAACTTTAACTGTAATTTAGAATATTTAACCTTTTACTGGGCTTCATTCAATGAATTGAAAGTCACATGGTTTTGAACTCAAGGTTTTTGACATGCATTAGGGATATTTTTTCATTAATACAAAAATGAGGTTTAATACATTAGTTTAAATCACAATGTGATCTTATAAATGAAATAGGTTCAACCCACCCTAGTTGTTCCACCTTATTTAAAATTATTTCATTATAGAATCATGATGTAATCATCAATTTTTAAAAATATATGACATAACTTATCACAAATGTCTCATCCCATTATTTGGTAATGGAAATCATGTGAAAATCATTCTTTCATGAATTTGTGTTTTTTACACACAAATGTCTTGGTGTTTAAAACACATATGATGCATGTATAAGTAAAATGAAATATTTTCAAGTGGTTGAAAATATTTCATTTTACTTATACGTGTATCATATGTGTTTTAAATGAATGACATTTGTGTGCAAAAAACATGAACACATAAAATAATAGATTTTGTGTGAATACATTATTATAGTAAATATGTTTCTTTGATGATGTTGTTTTAAATACCTTAGATTATACCCTAGGTTATATGTTTGGCTATTATATTTTAAGTTGTTTCCAACTATTATATAATACATTATTTTAATTTATTTGAGGTTATTATATGTTAGACAATTTGAAGTTATTATATCAAATGTGATTTAAAATTGTTTTTGAGTTTTCCACCTTATGTTATTATACCCTAAGTTATTTTAAGCTATTGTACCCTATGTTATTATTGATCATTTTAGGTTATTTATAGAATTTTATGTTATTTTATGTTATTTTCAACTATTTAAAGATAATCCACTATAATTTATTTTAGATTATTCCACCTCCAGCTATTTTTTTCTATTTACCTTAAATTTTTATTACTTATTTTAAATTATTTCATTTTGGTTTATTTTAGGTTGTTTTAGGTTATTCCGCTTAAACTTATGTTAGGCTATTGTACCTTACATTGCAAATTTCCCAGCCCATGATTTAGTAATGGAGATTGTGCAAAAATCATTTTTTCATGGGTTCATATGTTTTGCACATGAATGTCATGTGTTTAAAACACAATGATGCACATATAAGTATGATCCACCAAAATTATGAGATAAAAATTTAATGTCAATTTTTAAATACCTTTTCCACAATGGTGGATTGAATTGAAGGTTTCCACTAATATTTGCATTTTCCCCTCTTTTGATGTGATTATGTGTTCATGGTCATGTTGTTTTTTCAGTTCTTATTTCAATGCTATCAATTATGACTCAAGGACATTTATTCACTTCGCCTTTACCTTTATAAACATTGAAAATAATATTTTTTTATAAAGCTCATGGATTAAGTAGTCAAGTTGATACAACACAACATGATTAGTTGCTTAGCAAAAATATTTTTAAAATCATGATTTACGTATTACCAAAGTAAATATTTCAATTTTAATGACCCAAAAGTTTGTTGTGTTATGATATTATGTAAAGTTGTATTTTAAAAGCATTCCCAAAAATATGTTATAAATAAAATTGTCATGACTTTTTTAGGATCAATTTTAAGACCATGAAACAACAAAAACACTAGTTACAAACACATTATTGTATTTTTCAAGCATATTATTTTGTCATCATCTTTTACTTTGGATTCTAAAAGTATAATACATAATCAATAATTCCACACACAAAAGTTACAAGATTTTAACAATGCACTCATTTTGAAGGGCCATAAAACTTCAAAACTTAAATTATGGTTACAACGGTTTTGGCTCCTAAAAGACAAAATGCACTTGGGTACATTCGGTCCATGTGAAATCAAAAATTAAACACCCTAGAATTTGCAAATATCCTTGAATAAGCAACATCCCAATATTATGAGGTTAAAAAATAATAATAAAACCCGTCGCATTCCCAAAAAGAAATTACAATAGTACCTTTTCAAGTTTGGCATTAATGTGCCAAATAATTAATATAATTTCAAGATTATGATTTGGCACTTGAGTTTTTTATTTTGAAAAATTCAGCATATAAGGACTAAATTCAATAAGATTAATAATGTTTTCATCAATTTCATGTCATGCTCTTAATTAGACTAATGAAAGGTTTCATTATTTTGTTGAACTAGCCATGGGTTCGAATCTAACTGCCTTGATTGAATTTTCAAGATTTTCGATGTTCGGTTTTTTTTTTCCTAACAAATTTGACAAAAGTGAAAATAATATAATTTGTGTTGAATGTGAAAAAATACTACGATATTGATATGCCATATTTAATAAACCTTTGAGCTAAGAATTGTGTTGGTTTTAGGGTGTAAAGCAACCATTCAAAATAATATTGTTACAAGATGCATAGACTCAACCTTAGAAATTTGTGACCTTTCATGTTACATAAGATAATAATGTTCCAAACATGTATTTTTCACAAGTTTTATTAATAACTAGACTTTATAAACCAACTTCATAAATGGTGACATCTCCAATGTAAAATAAAAATGTTCAAGATGCATAGGACCCATTTCAAAAAAATGACCTCCCAAAAAATATGTTATAAAAAGATTAAAAACCCCTTCAGACAAATTGACCTTTCAAAAAGATAATGTTATAAAGATTAATAGAAAACCCACCTTTGGAGAGGGTGACCTACATTAAGAAAATAATGTTGCAAATATGTGTAGAACCTTACTTCCTTGAAAGGTCACCACCCAAAGATAATATTGTTATTAAATGTAACCTATACAACTTTGAGGTGGGAGCATTCTCAAAATAAGTGGCATCAAACATGGTTATAGATTTAAGGTCAATCCTACATTTTAGGAATGTTCTCCACTCATAGGCATTACTCATCATAAAACATTAGTTGTATGAGGGGGATTTTTTGTATTCACTCCTTAAAAATGACAAGAACCTTAGGTGCAAATGCAAACAAAGGAACCATTTTTTAAAATCATTTAAAAAATTAATGTTTGTAGGTTGAATACATCAAATTAACATTGAAAATGTGTGTTGCGTTTATGACACACCTTTTCTAATAAATCAATTTAAGATCTTATTAAGTTTGAAAGTAATCCGACGAATATGAATACCTTTGAACATTTTTTTCATGTTTAAAAAACATTGTGAAACAATGTAAGAAATTCTTTAAGTATTGCTTAAGCATTGTCATTCAACACATAATTATGACAATTTAAGAATTGTTTAAATGTTAGTAATGACTATTATTATCCCATTTGCACCTTTTACACTTCTCATTTTGAAGAAACTTTTATAAGTACAAGGTTCCTCCCACTTTTATAGGTGTAAAATCCTTCTTATTTTTAAGGAGTAGGTGTAACAATCTTATTTTATTTTAACAAGGATATTCATATATATCTTCGCATACATAGGGGAATTTCTTCAAATGCTTTATGTGTAGGGGAAATATTTTCATTAGGCATTTCATCGTTGTTTACTTGAAGGCAAAGTTTGATGTTCATGGCAAATACCCATTAATAATGTCTCCTTTGATGTAACAATTAAAGATAGGACAATTAAAAAAACCTATTTAGATTAATGACAAATGATCAATTTCATTATAATGTCCACATGTGAATGGGATCTCTTACACCATAATGTGTATTCATGTGGGATTTTTCATATATCAATTTCATTAAACCCCAAATGGGCTAAAATGATTGCATGACACTCATAAACATGACATTTTGGATGCATTGTGATATTTTTTTATTAGTTTTTTGTCCCCAATAATCACCCTTGGTTACCACAATTGGTCTATTTTAATGTTTTATCTACTTGTATTTATTTATTTATTAATTATTTTTTTTCTTCCTTTCCTTCCTACTAATTTCATTTCTTGAACCCTACTTACCATCTACAAGGCCAATCATCTTGACTTACATAATGACTTGCTTGCCTACCTATTAAATTATTTACTTGAACTGACTTATTTGCACTTATTTACCTACTCACTAAATAAAGGATAATGTCATCAAAAGATGAACATATTACATGAAAAAAAAAAAATGCTTATTTTCCCTATCTACTTACCTACATTGATGTGGCCCCACCTACATGGGCCCATGTATCTATTTACTATTGCCTCCTATAGACTAACCATGAACCAAACCTATCAACCGCAAAAAAGATTGGATATTGATGCCACAAAATGCGAATAATGCAAACACCTTCAAGATTGCCTTTCACTTAAGTTAATTTTCAACTAGCCTTCCATGACAATAAAAGGTTAACATTGAATACATGTATTTTGATAGGTGCCCAAAAGCATAATGTAACACCAACACCTAGGGTACATAAAAAAAACTACCAGCCTTTGCAAAAGAAAATTTAAATAAAGTGTAGTTTGCTATATGCATTACCTTCAATTCTTTTGGCTAAATTTCAATAGTAAATGGTAGAATGACAAAATAAATGCCATGCCCTCATTTTTTTCACAAAGTTGTCATCACAAATGGCAAAAATGATTAAGGCAACATAATAATTTTAGTTTTTTGCAAATTATAATAAAAAATGGCATAATCTTTGAGGGAGTGCAATACCTTCATTTTTTTTACAAACTTTAATATGACATGATAAGGGAGTTGGCATTACCTTAATTTTTTTTGTCATATTCAATTTAACATGGCAAGGGCATTTACAATACCTATGTTTAATATATTAATTTTATAATATTTTTGTGAGATTAGTTGCAATACCCCATTTGTTACACAAAATTGTAATTTGTTTTGGGAAAATGAACTACTTTCATTTTATATATACAAATATAGACTTTCTTGTTTTATGTGAAAATGAATGGTAAAAAACACCTAAATTGGAAAAAAATTGCAATCACAACAAAAATGGTAAGAGAAAACATATATGTGAAGTGATACAAAAGTATATGGAAATCCATAAAATCCATGCTATTTGAAAACAATGGTACATGATGTACTCTCCTTTGGAAGGAGATTCTTTTCTAAAACTATTATCATGGTTGTTTAAATGTTATGTGCATCATGATAGGTGGTTGTAAATCAAACCACTTGTAATGCATTTCAATGCTTAAATAGTTGGCATCATGTTAAAATAAGGCAAATCACCTTTGCTATGAACCACTAAAAGAAAAAATTGTCATTGTTACTTTAAAATGTTGTTTGCAATGGAAAAATAATTGTAAACAACATTTTTTAATTGCAAAAAATGGTTGTAAACAACAATTTGTTCTTTTAATGAACTCCTCAAAGCAAAAAAACATTAGTTTCCATAAAAGATAAAACAAAACAAATGTAGAATATCACATTTTTGTATATTTACTAACCATGAATATTTTTTTCAATTCATGGTGTATTGTGATTGACTACCAACATTTCCTTGAAGATTGTTACCTTTGGTGACGTTTTTCACACTTTCGGTGCCACATTTGGGTTATTGGTGTGTGCAACCTTGTTAGAATACATCAAAATCATCATCCTTCTTGATAAGTAAAAAAGGCCATAATTAGGAAAATCCCACCCCCTACATAGGAATGTCGAAGATCTTGCACATCAAAGAACATGAAAGCCTTACTAATCATTAAAAGAAATTTGAAAATTAATGATTCAATTCACAATTAGATTTTAGTTGTAATAGACATTTGCAATTACAAAATGCTCTAGTAAACAAATGATAATGGACAACTAGTTGCAAAAATCATCACATAGCATGGAAATCAAACTGACATAGTCATAAACCTTTATAATTATAATCCATTTTCTCATCCACTACCATGGATGAACATGAATATGATGCACAAACTCCATGTAACCTAGGTGGAATTTGATTTTGTGATTGCATTTATAACTACCTTATGGATACTTGCATGATGCCGAATGTCCTAGCTACATATCATAACCTAATTACTTACCTACTTATCTAGACAAAATAATAGATAAGTAGGTAATAGGTGTCTACCTTAACGTACTTTAAACTAGCTTTTAGAATGCTTACCTACTTAGATTAGGATAAATACTTACCTAGGTAAAATAATAAATAAATATGTAATAAATGCCTAGCTTAACCTAATTTAATTTATTAGGCCTACCAACCTAGTCTATCCAACTGCTTAACTTTTAACATACTTAACCTACCTAGCTTAAATTAACCCCTAGGGTGCAAATATAAGAATTCAAGAACCTTTCACCTCCAGAAAGATAAACTAAATCTTTTAACATTGCACCACCCCATTATATGTTGATAATATTTATCATCTTATTTATTTCACATCTTGTTACATACATTAGTTATGTGAGTAGGAAGTTATGTAATATGTAGGTAACTTGTAGGTATGTGGGTAGGTGGGTAAGTAGGTAAGCAAATGGGCTACCTACCTAGATCTACCTAGGTAAATGATTTACCTAGCCTACATAAGTGGCATACCTATCTACTTATCAATTGATGTTTACTTACATACCTACATAGCCTAGGTAAATGGTTTAGTTACTTACCTACCTACCTACGTGAATGCCTTATCTACCTACTTATATGTATATAAGTAGATGGCTTACTTATCTACCTACTTATAGGTTTGCCATAACTAAGCAAATGGTTCACCTATCTAGGTAAAAAATTAAGTAGGTAGGTAAAAGGTGTTTATCTTATTATGTTTACTTAACTTAATGGCCTCTTAGCCTAACCTAGCTTCATAGCCTATTAAGCCTAACTACTAACCAAATGGACGAGTAGGAGCCACTTGGTTGCATAATACCACATGCTCTGTCCAAATTTGCAAGCAAACCTAACTCCTATTACCTTTTATGTTTCCATAATATTTTGTTTTATGTTGTAATTCCCAACCTTTGTTCCAACCATTGATTTGAACTCTTTAGTTGTGACTACATGCTCAACTAGCTTTAAGACTTAAGCTTCCATTGCAACTACTTTCTTATTTGGCCCATCACCATGAACAAATAGTTTGTTTGGAACCATAATTGTGTCTTGACTTTAATCATCAAGAACAAGAACTAAGTTCATTATTATTTAAACATTTGAAAAAGCTTTTTCTCCAATTGGCCCATTAGCTCCAATGTTGGTACATTAGCAACATTACTTGCTAAAACCACAAACAAAAAACCTCAAACCTAAATGAAAAATGTTTCATTAATTTTTTTTTCAAACCCCACCATTCCAAAGTTCAAAGTAAATTTTTAAAATCACTATTGAATGTAGAATACGACTTTGAACCTTATAAATTGATGGTATCAAACTCATAAATAGACAATACCATTTAGCATGATGTTATGAAAACATTGCATTCATAACAAAATTAAAAAAAATCTTAATCCATTTGGGTATTACAAAAAACAATTGGCAAAGAATTCCCCTCCCCCCTCCTTTCACATGGAGAAAGGGTGTGGGGTGTGAGGTTTTATTGTAACCAAATTGAAGTATTACCCTCTTTAGCGAAATTACATAATAAGTAACAACAAAAAATCGCAAGAAGATAAATTGAGAAGGTGAAAAAAAGACATACATGTTGTCATGTGCATGCCCAATTATTCTTCCAAGGGATTGGGGGCATGCAAAATAAGAATTCACCAAATGATAAACAAACTCCAAGATGGAATGGGAAGACATGACATTTCATCTTCTTGTTTCATCCATTGTAGTCATTTGTGAGGCGACATGTTGTTCCTAATGTTCTTATCCAACGCTAAAAACCACTTATTAACATTCAATGATAACACAAAAATAATGTGTTAGTAACATAAAAGGAAAAAGGGAAAAAAGTAGCATGATTGTTGCGAGGAGTTGACCTTAGCCCTTTGTAATGCATGTGCGATATTAAAAAAAATGCAATGCATGAATAATGTGACAAACTGTTCACAATGTTCATGCATTTGATTATTGTAACACTCATATGTTATGTTTTAAAAACATAATGTTGGTGCACTATGAAGATTTAGAACCTTGCTCACAAAGCTCTTCATAGCATAAAAACATTGCTTAGATTTTTTAAAAGAAAAAGTGAAAAAAAAGAAATACTTAGTGGTTGAAGCAATGTCTCCTAATTTGCAACTCCATGAGCTTCTCCTTTAATGTATCTTGTATGTGTGCTTGGAGCAAAACTTGAGAATGGCAAAAAAGAAAGAAAAAGAAGTGAGTAAAAAAGGTGGGGAGCCAAACTTGGAGAAGAGCTTGGCTTGCGGTGATGAAAAAATATTGGAAAAAGGAATGGGGAGAGAGAAAAAGGGGTGGGGATTGTTGTAGAAGAAGGTATGTTAAAGGTGGGGTGAAGGTTAGGGGTTAAAGTAGGTTCCTAGGTCATGGGTATGTAAAGAGGCTAGGTGATTGACCCAAGGTGAACCCACACGTATGAGGGTTAGTATTCATCCAAATTGCCCTCAAATAGGATATTTTATGTGTGGGTGGTGTATTGTTTGTGTCGGTTATGTGGGCCTTGGAACTATAGGATTTGTTATATTGCATATAACTTACCCTTCAAAAAAGGGTGACTTCTACTTGCAAAATAGTACTACAAATATGCATAGCAAAAAGGGTGACCTTTCAACAAAGAATATAGTGTTACAAAGGTGCATTGAAGACCCATGTCCAAAACCAAGGCGACCTCCTAAAAGAAAAGTCCTACAAAGAATAAGACCCACCTCCAAAAAGGGCAACCTCACCACACAATATACGAATAGAAGCATAAAAAACTCCCTTCCAAAAAGGGTGCCCTACTAAGAAAATAATGTGTAGGGCAAAACCCTAAGATGGGTGCATTCACAAATAAGTGGCATAAGACAAGGTGGTAGCTGACTCTAGCATTGCATTTTGGGAATGTCCCACGTCGTTGGTCTTAAGTCTTTATGCATCACAAGGTGCGTTCACACTTGGTGTTAGGGACTCTAGTGTTGAGTCCCTTAACACCATACTAGTAATCATTTAAGACTTCAACTTACTTATCGTGAAGATTTTATGTTATACTAACATTCATTCACTTAACATGAAGCTATTGACTAGTTAACATTGGGTGCCACCTAGGATGCCATCTAGATTTTCATTTAACATTGATTTAACATCAAGTGTGAATGCATCAATAGAGTGTGAAGGTGTTCTATTTATGAAGCAAGGTAGTTTGTTTTGTTTTGTTTGTCAAGTTGAGATCTCTTGAACCATGGCACTCCAATGTCACACTCTTGACATCTTTGGAAAGCTCTTTGATGAGAAGGGGTGGTGCACTGACTTGGTTTGAGAATGTTTGGAACTATGGTGTGAAAGTTATCAATTATTGAACCATTTTCTCGATGAAAACTAAATAAATAAAATTGAAACTGAAAAATTGTATTGGATTTGAGGGCATTCTTGCTTTTGTTAGAATGCCTTTGGCGAGTTAGATTTAATAGAGTTTATTTCACAAATTTCAGAGCTAAGGTGTGAAAGATATTGATTTTTGAGCAAATTTTGTTGCTGAAAATTCAAACAAATTGCAAAAAATTGGGTTTGGAAGGAAAAATCATTTGGGAAGCCCTCAATGTGTTCACACTTGGGCCAATGGCACAGGCTACACTAGTTTTTGCTCAGATTTGAGGCCTGCCCGGTGGGGGGAAGTAAGGGGCCATATAAAGCCCTTGTTTGGGGGTTACTACACTTGTAAGGCCTTTTGACAGCTGGCATATCCGATATCCACCAAGTTTTTAAAAGTAAAAGGAGAAGGGTAGGGCCGGAGAGGCCTTCCTTGTTTCAAGGTACCTAGAAAAGTAGGGCCTTAAAATCGGAACTTAACCAAGGGTCAGATACTAGCCCAGGGCTTTTGAAAATATTGTTCATAACCAGGGGTTGGTTTTGGAGAATATTCTCAAAAGCTCAGGCAATCGTATCTGTGGTCACAGGGAATATTCTCACAACCACGGGTAAGAGAGCCTACGGATTATAGCGAAAATTCTTATGGCAAGGGTTTAAAAAGCCCTGGCTTTTGATGAATATTCCTCCTAACCTAACCAAGGGTACTTATGGCAAGGGTTTAAAAAGCCCGGGCTTTTGATGAATATTCCTCCTAACCTAACCAAGGGTACTTATGGCAAGGGTTGAGAAGCTCGAGTATAAAAAAAAAAAAAATTAAAATTAAAAAAAAAAAAAAAAAAAAAAAAAAAAAAA
>Ga0116231_10002790_pt1 | contig 36412 bp, 20 predicted proteins | sample S1TSphgellanicum_2_FD_89695 | JGI IMG/M metagenome (GOLD analysis project Ga0116231, IMG submission 89695) | Host-associated microbial communities from peat moss isolated from Minnesota, USA - S1T2_Fd - Sphagnum magellanicum MG | ecosystem: Host-associated > Plants > Peat moss > Unclassified...
TCAATCAGATCTGTTGCAAAACTGATGCAAAGTTTGCAATTCTGATCAAATGGGTAGGCACCAGGAACAACCTGTTGCCCATGGGAGGAAACAGAGTGCTGGAAACATTATTGCTTGATGCTTCTGATGCTGCTGTACTCAATTGGCACCACACCAGAACTCCATAAACCACCACCCATAGAAGAAGAAACACACGGCTCCACATTGTTTCTGTGGAGGGGCTTTGATTCCTCAACAAAAATCCCTCTGAAAATCTCAAGAACCAAGTGCAATTCCCAACCTACTTTTGCTCTGATCTGTACATGCTCCAGAGAGAGCTTGACAACAAACAGCCAGCAAATTGACCACCTCAATTTCAAATTGGGCAATAGATCTCAGAAAAGACTGAAATCTCCTTGCAACAAGATTGGAATCAGGACTCAAACATCAAATCTCCTATACCACCACCTCCTCCCAGAACTCACTCCAGGGAATGCTAAAAGATAATTCCAGATTCAAAGCTTCAAAGAGAGACAACAACAATAGAAAAACAACTGTAACAACAAGAAGTGCAGTTTCAGAGCTTTTTCCTTCTTCAAATCTAGATTGTAATTTGAAACAGAAATCAATTTTCCCAAAGACAAAACAGAACGAATCTGGAGTTCACTTCAAATATCACTTGAATCATCAATTTAGGAATCCCTCACAAACAAACCATGAATGGGAACATCAATTTAGGAGTTCTCACTGCTGCCTGCGTGCTGATTTGAGCATCCAAAAAACCCCACCCAATTCTCCAATTCAATCCTGCATCACATTCATATATATACATGTTATAGCTTCACTTTTGTTGATCAGATTTGATCAATTGGGTGTTTGTGAATCTATCTTCTTGAGCACCACCGCCACATGTGACGTCCTACACACACTGGAAGGGGACATTCAGAAAGAAGGTGCAAATTGTTAGGAGTGATTTCTTATCATAGGGATTGAGTAGTACTACTACTACTACTACTAGTGTGTACTTGAGCATGAGAAATCTGGACTTCAACCCCACCAAATCCTTCACCTTTGTAACCCTGTCTGTATACAGGCAAAGGTTGTAGTATTATTTACATGTGTGCAAAAACACATTGATTTGGGCATCCAAAAATGCCACCCAATATTTTTTTCTAATCTTAGTTCAAAGTTTGTGAGTGTTTTTTGTTGTGTAAATGTTAGGAGTGTTTCTTAGAAGTAGTAAAAAAAAGTGTAATAAGTAGTACTACCGAACTTCAGCATGAAAAATCTGGACTTCAACCCAGCAAAATCCTTCACCATTTTCAATTTTCAAGTCTAGTGTCAGTTTCCACATGGACATAATGAATACCCCTTTTTTTTTTCAATAAATGATTATTTTTAGACATTATTATTTTTTCACAATCTACTATGATATTGTCATATGAGGAGTGAAATTATTCAGATGTAACCTGCTATAATTATGTTGGTTTTCAACACCCCAGCCTCATATTTTCACAAAAACTAATTTCATTATTTCAAAGATTGTTTAATCAAGATGAAACTGAGCCTAGGGTAAAAAAGTATATGTGCAAAAGACCCGCTGATTTGGACATCCAAATACACCACCCAATATATATTCTTAATCTTAGGTCAAAGTTGTTAGAGCTTTTTTGTTGCACTAAGAGAATTGTAAGTAGATGACTTGTGAAGTCACAACAAGGGGGGAGATGGGTAGTGCAAGTTAGTTAGTGGTGTTCATCCATTTGGTGATTGCCTGGCCAAAAATATGATAAATTATGATCAAAATCACACTTGTGGTTTACAACAAGAGAGGCTCTATAATGCACTACTTAACTTGATTGCAAAGGTGAGTGAGCTCTTCACATCTTTCAAGTACAGTGATTGTGAGAGTTCACACCATCCCAAGCATGTATCACTAATAGCCTCTTCCCAATACCATAGAGATTGACATAATTTATGTTTTTCTGTGGTGGGCTCTTTAGGTCATTTCCATTGTTTTAATATCAGGACATTATACACTTATCCAAAGACAATTTTGACCCGAGGGTAAATAGCTTCAGGGTGTTCCCTATGGGATCCAGTGTGTCCACTTTAATGGTGCCACGTATTCCATAAAGGATTTTAATTTCATGTGTGTCGATGATGATGATGATGATGATGATCCGGGAGTTGTTTTCCCTTGCAACAAAATGGGCCAAAGGCTACCAACAAATGAATCACAAGTGTTGCCTACATCATAAAGGCGAGCAATAGACCAATGGAAAAATGAATGAATAATGCCCATATCATGAAGTGGGTCCAATGTATTCTAAGTGGTAAAATAGCCTTTTCTTCCTCTAAAGCTAGCATAATAAGGGCACTCTGTGCCATCATGGGATGTTCATGGCATGACCATTGTTGAGAGCGTATTTTCTGGAGTGACTATTGCCTGCCTTGAATCCCATGATTGGAATGTCCATGCCACGCACATCAGGTTGACAATCCTTCTCAGCCTAAGTAGTGTTGTCATAGTGAAAATTGGGTGGATATAGAAAAATTAATATTGGATCCAAAAAGTCTATTCCATTAGATGAAAGATGGTGACCTATACACAATACTATTTCTGAATTTCTATATTGGTAGTACCCATGCAATTATGGTACTAACTTAGTTGGGCAAGAAGGGCATTAATGAATGAGAAAGAGAGTCCACCTTGTGCACCCTAGCCACCAAAGTAAAAATGGCAAAGACGGAATAAGAACCTTTGCAAATTATGGTCATAAATTGTCAAATGCTATGGTACCCAACTGACTTAGATGTGAAAACAATTCCTCTTGCATTTGTTCAACCCATGCTCTCCAGGTTCTCCTTCGGTGCATTTTAGAAAGGAAAAAGTACATCAATTTGTGAAAACTTGAAATAGGGGCTCTCTAAGACGACATAAATTTTCCAATTTATTAGTTATACAAATGGGTACAGAGTTTGAAAGGACTTCAAGATTGCAAAGGTTGAAGACCATAGACAAGTTTGCTTCTAGGTTTTTTAATTCACTTCTTTAAAGCATTTCCTTCTTCCTTGGCTCCACCCCCATGTTCTTTCTTTCTTTCTTTCTTTCATATTTTACCTTTTCAGTACCCTCAGGTGTACTTCTTTTGGTTGCTTTGAAAAAAGCTGCCCAGGTTTCCTATCATTATTGAGATTGTCATCTACCATTTGAGATCCATGACTTTGTTTAAGATGAGGTATGTTCCAAAGTTTCAGTTTTAAAAGATCCTGAACATTGTGTCATGACTTGGTGTACCAGCTGCTTAAACAATACATATTGTAACTTGTGATGGATAAACAAAAAGAGAAAGGCTCAAATATTTTTGTTAAACACAAGTGCTAGAGAATTTGTTTCACTTTCCAAGTGATTCCAAGGTCCCCAAAGTTGTCACCCCAAATTTAGAGTGCATGCCAAGTGTAGATGGTCCAAATTTCAACATGTTAGATCAACCATGATTCAAGGCACATTCAAAGGGTACATAGACAAGAGTGATTGAAAGTTTTGGCACATGTCTCATTAGATTAATTTGCTTAAATAGGAATTCTCCATTCTTGATTGTTTTGCACATCATCAGTCATTTTAGGGTTAATGAAAAATCACATTTTGGATGAAACACACAATCAAATAATTGCAACTCAATGTGGAATGAAAATGCAAAATAATATTAATAAATATCAATTGGCATGGCAAATGTTTTATACATATGGATAATGTATCCACTATTGTAATGATGATGGTAATTACATTTTACCAATATTGACCATTGCCTAGAAACAAGAACAAAAAGATGTAAAGTACACAAAGGTTTGTGCCATGGTATTTAATTTACTTTAATTTTACTTAGTTTTAAGCATAATTGCACTTCAGAATACCTTATTTTCTTTATACATGACAATTTGATTTCCTTATGTTGAGGAATTATGGCACAAAAATAAACCCAATGTCATGCAGCTTTACCAACCTGACCAATTTGGCATGTATGTCTAACCCTTGAAAATTGGTAGTTGTTGACGATAATTTAGAAATAGCATGCATTTATGTTGTACAATCCAAGCCATGAATATTGATCTTACATGACCAAGTTCAAGAGTGATTTTCTTGCAACAAATACTTTTAATTTACTGAAAAACAATTGAGAAAATTTTGAAGAAATGTGTTTGTGTAGAATAAATTTCACTAATTCAGCTAATTTTTTGAAAATGTTTAAGAAAAACCCCTAAATTGTAACCTTACTAAAAAGATCTATTATTTTTTAATTGGAGGACTTGTTTATTATAATGTTATGGCCTATTTGATTTCCCCCCTCAACTAGAATTAAAAATTGGAATATGTTTAAATCTTGATTATACCTCCAACATAAAAATGAGTGTTGCCTTATTTTTAATTTCAGATGAACCATCAATTACAACAAACACAAAGAATTGTTGATTTTGCTTTTTTTTTATTTTTCAAAAAATCAAAACCCATCAATTTTAAGTTTGAATCAAAAAAATATTTATTACTGATTTTCAATTTTAACAATTGTTACCTTGATAGGATCCATCAATTTGAATTTTACTCATATTTTAGATTCTTGGGTGTAAAGATGCCTTGGTAAAATGCATAATGAAAGTACAAATTGCTTAAATGATTATCGAGTGTTTCTTCTCTTGTGTCGTACTAAATGCAAATTAAAAAAAATCTTGTTTCTTTTCATTAGTACCTTATTGTATTCAGCAACCTTTTCCTTGGGTGGTATCACTAGGAGCCACCTTGCCAAAATCACAAGAAAGTTGGACCAAATTTAAGAAATAAAATTTCATCTATTTATACATTGGTTTATTTGATTGGACTAGATGGGCTATGTGTTCCCCACCTACGCACACACTTGTGAAAAATAATGCACACCCAAATAATTATAATATGTATTAACATTTTGATTCTTGAACCATTCCTGACCCATTCCTAACCCAATTCCTGACTTCTTCTTCTTTTTAAGTGTGCTTACACTTACACATTACATATTTTTTCTTGTTTATTTAGTACATGTTTAAAGGAATGAGTCAAATTAATCATTAAAATAACAAAAGGTGAAAATAGTTATCATTTGTGTTCATAACATCAATGGTTTTTTAAGGCTTCATGATCTTGACTTCAAAAATTCAGAACTAAATCAAAATTGATTCAATCAATTATTTATAAAAAATATCAAATAGGTTGGCATTTGAAATATTCTTGAAAAATAACATCCAAGAAAAATTCTCAAAAAATAAATTCCTTTTGTGTTCTTGATAAAAAAAAATTCCTCGTGTGACATTCCTAAAACGTTTTGTTTATGTATTCATTTTTCACATCAAAACACATTTTTAAAAAAAACTTAATTAAAGTTTTGAATTCTACATGACTTGGGTTACCTTTTGATAAATAATTTGAAATGAATTTTTTCTTTATGTGAGTCCTATGTTGTCTTGAAGTTGGATGGGTCACAAAAATTTGGGGTGTGATGTTCTTAGTGATACCACCCAAGGATAAGTTTACTATATTGAGTTTTTATGAAATATCCTATCTCCTATTCACATTTTCTCTCTTATTCATTAGATGGGCTACCTTCTATGTTTTGGTTTTTTATGCAATGGGCCATGTTGATTAGCCCATCACCAAAAGGAAAACAAAAACTTGCAAGGCTCCCCCAAATCAGCAATTTGTATGTGAATATATAATGCCTCCTTTTTAGCTCACCTATATAAGTGAGAAGGGGAGAACTTTGAGCAAAAGATATGGGATTAAATGAGGTGCTATTGGGATGACCCTTGGGAAACACATTGGGAATGTGAGGAACATCAGGATGAACCAATTAGAAACTAGAAGAACACATAGGAACAAGTTGGGAACAGAATGTTTTTAAAAATTCCATCCTCATAGCCCCCCTTTGCAAAGGAAAAAAAATAACATTTTTTTTGTTTACATTTCATTGTTTCACTAGTTGCATGCATATTCTATTCGTAGACATGGTTGCCGCCATTTTGTGGGCTTGACTAATACCCCTTTTACAAAGCACACCATACAATTTATGTGCCCAAATTTAATGGTCTTGGGGAGAATGTCAACACATTTACATTTATCGAATAGTCTTTTAATTATTCTTTGGAAACTTATCACTAGTTACTATTTCAATCTACCTAGGTATGCTTGCCACTATGGCTCCAACACATAAATGAAAAAGAAAAACTAACAGCAACTTGCCTATTAAACAAGTTTCATTCACCATCCATTCATTCTCTACTAAATTTCTTTTCTAAAAGAGAATAGATAGAAAACTCTGCCATGATTCAAAATAAAACACAATACAAACTCTAGAGAAGCCTATGTATGACCTACATTTAAGAACCAAAACCAACTAAATGAGCCATAAAAATGGTTGAACCAATTCTTGTGACAATTGTTCATTCCTTCAAGAATCATCAAATTAGTTCGGGCCAATTCTTCACTCCCTCATGAATCATCAGACTAAATCTTGAAACAATTTTTGAACTTGAAGAATTGTCTATTTGGGTTTTAAGAACTAGATCAAAAGTAGCCAACTTTAGTAAAAACCTACATAGTTTTTGTAGTGTAAATGCATGTAATAAGTGAACATGCTCATCATAATGTGTAATGTTTCCAAAGGTGAAATTTTTGTTTTTTGAAAACCCCACTATCATTTTTATTTTTTTTCTTGTAATACTTAATAGGAATCTTTTGAATACCTACTAAATATTATGGGAAGTTTTCTTATAAAAGTCCAACAATTTTTTTATGACTTGTAAAGCTCTCAAAGGTGAGCTTTATCATATTCAAGCTCGTAACTAGAAGAACAAGGAATAATTCATGAAAATTGGTAGGTTTGTGCGCACTTTGCACTAGGCCTTAAATTTGAAGCTTGAATCCCCTTGAATGGCATCTAGCCCTTCAAAGGAAGTGCAAACAGTTTCAGGACTTTTTAAAATTCAAATGTGAAAGGCAAAATTTTGTCCTTAAATGTGAATGGCACTTTTTGAAATGTTATTTGAAACTTGACACACTTTGATGTTATAACGTGCATTATCATTTGTGATGCACCAATCTTGGGAGACATTAAATATTCCCTAAAGAGCTCTATTCAAGTTTGTCATTTGCACCTCCTACAATTTTACATAGTTTGCTTGTTTTGCCCTCACAAGACAAAAAAAAAGTTCTATGTCTTTTAGTCTTGCATGTTTTGTTGTCCCAAACCAATTTTGATCCTGCCATCTTTTAGGAAAAAATGAAATTTCTACCATTAACCTACATCTAGAGAAAGTAGAAGTAATGCAATGCTTTATTTAACCTAAAAAAACTGAAATTTGTCAATCAAGCCTTACAAAAAAGTGATGTGTCTCTATGGATGGCACAACATTGTTGACTCCATAGTACTTGTTAAGGGGTATTTAGTGTCTAAACATGGAACAAATATACTTCGTTATGACAAAATGTGAATGACAAGAAGGTCCTTGATGTATATGGCTATTACAAAATATTTTTTATGCTATGGGAAAATGTAGTTTTTGAAAATAACATCTAGTTTTTTTCATGCATACCATAGTACATTTTAAAGTTTGGCACTCAAGGAACAATTTTTTATTTTTTTTTTCAAAATTCACTTCATAATATAAGTAATAATCTATGAAATTTTGGCAATAAATATAGGCAACTTATTTGGCATGTTTTCTTGACTTTAAATTTCTAACATGATGAGACCTTTTACAACATTTTTCACTACTTCTATTTACAAAAATGAGATGACATAATGTTCCACCAAATTATAGGATAGAGAATGTTGTCAATTATTGGATATTTATTCTCCAATGTTGAATTGACCTAAAGCAAGGTTTCCACCAATTTTTATATTTTACCTTCCCTTGTAATTTTCTTAAATTTTAATATTTCAAAAAAATATTAATTTATAAATATCTATTTAAAAAATAATTTAATTGTTGTTAAATCTAAAAAGGTACTATGATTAAAAAAATAATTTAATTGTTGTTAAATCTAAAAAGGTACTATGATTAAAAAAATTTAAAAAACAAGAAAGGTCTTCAAAATAATGTAACTTTGATGAACCTCACCCCCCCTTTTCAAAGGAAAAATTCAATCCATTTTCACAATCATTTTATCTTTATTCAAATCCTTTGTCAAAATTTGGCCCAATCTTCTTATCCACAAATGTTATACAATTAGTCTCTTTGTCCGATGAAAATTTTGCCATTTTTTGACAAAGAAATTGAGAAATTATAATAATAATGATATTTATTTTAATTTGACTAATTTTTCTAATTTTTTTTTAAATTTCACAAAAGAATTGATATAAAAACATGAAGGAAAAAAACCCACGAAGTACAACTTTTAGAAGTTTCCACCAAAATCAAGCAAGGGGTGATAATATATCAAACTAGATTAAGCTCCAACCAAGTGTTACCTAAGGTTAGGTCTAAACTTTCACTCACTAAAGAAACATTTTTGACATGACACTAATGCATGCATCTTAATATGGTACTCATAATCATGCCTCCTTAGATTCGTGCACAGGCCTCTTTTTGCATGCATTGCATGCGTTTAGGAAATCCGCGATTCACCTATTTTCGTACACATAGATTTTTGTAACAAACTATAGGATTCGAAATGTCTTGGCGGCCAATTTAATGATTCATTATTAATGCTTCACAAGATGTTGGATCTGTTTTGGTCAATGAGTGCCTCTTTGCAAGCTTCCAATCTTACGTTGCGACAGCAGACATCCAACCTATCGAATCTTGTGACTGAATTGAAGACAACTATTGGTGCTACCCATGAAACTAGCACTTCTCCTGATCCAGCATGCGATGCACTTGTTGAAGAAGAACATAATTCCAGCCTTCTTCTTATTAAGTATGGCATGTTTACGTTGCTGCGAGATCAAGCAGAGCGGCATATCAAGGGAACCAATTTATTAGCGATGTCCATGGCAAATCAACTCCCAACTGTTGATTTGGAAGAGGTCACTAGGGATGTTTCTTGAGTCTATGTTCAAGTTATGTACTCAATTGCTGCTATAGTTGTTGAATGTGACGCAAGAAACCGAGAGAAGACCGACGCTGCTCCTCTAGTACTGCCACTTGAAATCGCGGGACTTTCAACTATCGAGTTTATGGAGTTACTGTTTGAACAAGAGGAGAGGTTGAGGCATTCTTTTCCAGGAACTATTGTCAAAGAAGTTGTCAACAACGAGTTTGAGTAGCTTGTGCGATTAATATCCCGAGACTCAAACCTCAAGGCAGCCCTGACGAAAGGAAGCGAAAACTCTGATTTTGGGAAAGCATGGCGGCCACTCAGTAATCGTTTCCCCTACATGCTTCGCTTTGTAGCCAGTTTGGCCAGCGTTATGCCTAGAACAATGACTATGGAGGTTGATTTCTCGACCATCAACTACGAGAAGGATGATCATCGTTTTGCACTCACAAGCTTCTCTCTAGAAGGCATATTGCACTCGAGGCAGCTTGAGAAGTTGCGACAAACCTTCAACAACTTGGCACTCCAAGAAGGGAATTAGCACCTCGTTGTCTTGTCTTCTTCCTCTTCCGCTGCTGGTTATTAGTTGTTATTAGTTGTAGAAGAAAACTGACTGCCTCTTATTATCTCTAGTAGCAGTGGTTAATAATAAGATTGGGGAAAACCTTAACCCATAGTTAATATACTAGTGCACGAATCGCACGCCTTTAGGGGCAGTAGGTGCTCGAAAAAACATTGGAATCGTACATTCGTGCGATTTCTGAACTTAAGGAGGCTTGCTCATAATGACTAAATACTTGGTACTCATAAAACAAATTTCAAATCAAATTTTTTTGTTCTTTCAAGTTTTGGAATGTATTCATGTGAGGATTCTTGGTAGTAGCCACCAACTTCAAAAAGGATTCCAATGTTGATCTCATAAATAGGTTTTGAAAATTAGTCCTAGCTTCTTACTCACCTGTGATTCCTTCCACTTTCATTATTGAAGGCCCAAGTGCAAGTCATTAGGTTTGCATTTAACCCACTAAAGACCCAATGCATGCATTTAATTGGTCCAAACTTCACCCAAATTTATGTGAAAACTCCCAATTGAAAAACCATTTGAGAGCTCTCACAAAGCCCCTGTACACCTCCAAAATGAAAATTGAAGAATACATAGATTTTGATAACTCACATCCAATGTTTTTTTGTGGCAAATTTTTGGCATTAATTGCCAACATAAAAAATAGGCATGTTAAGTGCCCAAAGACATGTTTGGAAAAAATTGCACAAAGTCGTCATATTTAAACATTAGATCCTAACTTGTTGCTTAACCATAGAGAGTTTCCTAACATTCAACTTACCTCTTTAACATGTAGCTAGATTTGGGTACTTGACCTCTTGTGGATGGTGGCCTACCCACCCATCTCATAAAATTGAATAAAAAACCTTCCCCACATCCATTTGAAGTTTTAAAGAAATGATTATTTGCATATTTAGCATTTAGGGTTAACATATTTCAAGAACAAGGTCATGGATGTTTGGTTTGTTTTCATTTCATGAAGGACAAAATGTTAAAATTTCCCTTCTAGGCTTTTGGGTAGCTTGCACTTGGCGTGCAAGCCCTTGCAACATGCACCTCAAATCCTAGAAGGGTTTAAAGATAGACCCTCTCCCTATGTAAAGAAACAAAATTTTTTTTTTTCACCTTTTATATTTTGCTATATTTTGGGCTCTTTTGGTTTTCTTTTTGTTTGTTCTGCAATTCTAAAAGCTCTAGCACGTTTCATGTATTGCACTATCTTAAAATATCAATTGTTTGTATGGTCTTCAAAAGTAAAAGAGAAAAATTAATTCAAAAAGACAATAGAAAAAAATACCTTCCCAATTAAAGAAGCCACTCACTAGGCTTTCAAACAACATATGGAATAGCGGGCATGATTTGGAAGGTACTCTGTAATCGTCTACCACATAATCACCTTAAATATATAGTGGGAAAATAATTCCCTGTTTTTTGCATATAGTAGAAGGCTCCCAAATTGGCCTTTCTGGATTTAAGATTTTAGCATGCTACTAAACAGCCTCATGCTAAAACCTCAAATTGTAAGGGCCTAGTTTGGGAGCCTTCATGTGTGTGAAGCTTACAAAACCTTTCAACAAAGCTTTTTGTGGAAAGTACAAGGTTACGTCTTGCCCCCAGCTTACAGAATCTCTTCTTTTTTTTCAGAAAAATGAAGCCATGTTAATAGATGGTCACAACTAGTGCTCCATCTTAAATTTTTAAAATCACCGCAACCATTGATTGCTTTTAACATTGGAACTGATTGATAAATAATTGATAAATTCTTTTGTTAAATGTAACATGTTTGAACTTGCATTTTTTTTGTTTTTACAGTAAAAAGGTGAAGCCCCTTTTTTATAATGAAATCTCAAGAAAAAGAACTTTTTTATGAAGTGTCAAGAAAATCGAATGAAATATGATTTCTTGAATTGTTATGTAATGAAAACATCGATCATTAGTCATTGAGCCATCACAAAAAAGGTTGACAATGGGATGGTAAAGATGAACTTGTGGCCTTCAACACAGGTATCTTTTAATATCGTGACCTTTGCTCATGTGCATTGACAAGGCAATGTCTATTTCTATTCTTTTAGTCATTTCCTAAGACATGTAGGGAAGAAACTAAAGACCACAATATGCCACCAATTGTTACATTTGGTGGGGAAAAATAGTGAACAATAATGAAAAAGTACATGACTAAGCATTTTGTAAATATCAACAAATAGTGCAAATTTGATTGAAGAACTTACAATATTAGAAAACATTCTTTCTTTTGCATTCAAGGAAGCTTTGCCATTAAGAAACAATTACTAGATCGCAATTTCTATCTTTCAATGTTTCTTACAAAAAAAGAATTTTCAAATAATTGAAAGTAGTTATGGTTTAATTTTCTTAATGCTAGTTTCAATTGTATTTTATATTTTGGCAGATGTCCATGCCATGAAGTAGTAAACACTAAAGCACACAATCATTGCACAACACTACAAAAAAATCCTTAAACACACAGAATAGTAAAACAATAAATTGAAAGGATGGAAATAAGCAAAAAAACTTGGACATATTTGCCTTAAATCATAGCAAGGTCAAACACACCAAGGCAAACTAAAGGACCAAAATATTGAACAATGACAAATATTTGGCATGGAGCATTCCCAAGATAAAGGGTAATGTTTTTTATTTCATTTTTGTGATGTGGCATGGGTGGTGACAACCATCCCCATAGAGATTTAGCATGAGTGGTGATGATACCACATAAGATTTAACTTTAATGGTGACAAAATTTGAGAAACTTGTCAAAACAATGCAAAATTGGCAAAAACAAACTATCCTAAACAATAGAAATCTAACTCAAAATGACTTTGTCATTGGATGCAACTTGACACCTTAAACCTCATTCAAGAACAACATTTGGCAACTTGGAGCTTGAAACTCGTGTTGTGATGATTGCAGCTCCTGAACAATTTTTTTTTGCCAAAATTCACCATAACAAAAACACCGATGAGGAGCCTAAAAGTGAATGTGGACTTACATTTTTGAGATTGCCCCCAACTTTGGGCTTTGCCCATCATAAAATATGACAATACAAGGAGAAGGTTATCCCTACTCCCAAATCAGAGGCATAGATGGGAAGTGAAGGAATATCACACCTATTCCTTAATAGTGGGAATGATGGAGAGGAGTATGTAATATCCATCCTATTTTTTAAAGGGGATATTTAGAGATAGAAGGTGCCCTTCAAATGTATACTAAGAAAGTTCTCTTAGTGATGTTACAAGTTTTTAATAGGTCCTCCTATTTATGAAGTTAACATTTTGTCTATGTTCACACATGATTGTATTATATAAGAAAGGTTTTGTGTATATCCCCTATTTGCCCATAGCCTTCGGTAAACCAACACTTTAGGATTCAACCCAAGACATTTTAGGATTCTTCTAAATATTATACATGTCCCATCCCTAAGTACCCTAGGGTACATTTAAGATAGGTTACCCAAAAAGGATTCACACATGAAAAAATCTTAGATATATGCAATTTTCAAGTATCATATGGATTGAAAATTTTGTCCATTTGTACCAAATTTCACATGTTTCTTGAAGAATACATTCAAATGGCATGAATGACATAAAAAATCAAATATTTGATTAGAAAATGATGTTCATTTTTGTTTCAAAACATAAAAATTCAAAAATTTAACATGACAACATATATATTTTAAAAACATGAAAGCACTAGTAAAAACAATTGCATTCTTAATCTTTTGGACTCATGTAATATATGAAGGTCATATTTACTTATTTAATATACTAAAAAACTTTGTGAATCAATATTTACAATAAAAGATTTCAAAATGTCAAATTGTTTTTGAAGAATATGGGTCACAAGGTTACATATTACTAAATTTGATAATTTTATGGTTTTGGAGGGCACAAATAACTTCTCATCGTTAATGTTAAAGCCCATAATGAAAATAAGGTAAAATATCCAACATTCTAAATAAAAATGAAAAATGAATTCCAAAAAGAAATTTAAATGAAAATTTAGGACTTTTTGCAAGTCCTAAAAGTTGTTCCTAATAGGGTAACCCAATTTTGAATGTACCCTTTAAAATCTTTGACACTAATTATATTATTTTAAAAAATTAATTTTCAAATTTACTTTTTCAAATAAAAAATTGTAAGAAAGAAAATACAAAATCTTCTGGAATATTCAAAAGTATTTATTCCTAACATGAAATATTCAAAATTATTTAATTATTCTACAAGCATATGTTGAAGTTTACTTTATACTACATTAATTTAATGTATTTAAGCAACCTTGAAAATATTATGAATCTATTAAATCATGTGTGCTTTCCACATCCCATAAATATGTTATAAGGGTTGCAATTTTCTTTTATTGTGTGTTATTATTTAAATTAAATGCATGTTAAGATGAATGACTTGTTGGCATAAATGGTTTTAAAAAAAGGAAAAAGGAAGTAAAAGAAGGAAATAAAAAAAAGAAAAAGAACAAAAATTGATTTAGTTTATGAATAATACACAAATGCTTGTAAATTGGATGTAAATTAAAATGAGAAAGACTTTTTAAACCATACAAATTAATCACATTTTTTTTTAATTATAAAAATTTCCCCATTTTAAACATGTGTTTAAAGTTTGGCTATTGATTTCAAATTTAATACTGTATCATTTATGTTTTGAAACACGAATATCAAATTATAATTAAATATGCTTGACTTACACATCATGATTGCAAATTGTTTTAGATGTTTTGAATTTCAACATTTTATTTCATATGAAAGAAACAATGTGTTTTGGTTAATGGTTTTTTTCTTCAAATCTTATAGGGCGAAAGCATGATATTTTATACAAAAAAAGTTGACAAAAAATATCAAGTTTAAAAAGAAACAATTTTTTCATGAAAACACAAAAAAGTAGATTCAATTTTTACTTAAATTTCATTTCGAAACTATGGTGCTTTCCATTAAGTTTGAATTAGAATGAATACAAAATTTGAAAAACTTTAGAACAATAAAAGTAACGAACAAGTATTTTTGAATTTGATTGGCCAATATGGTGTTCAAAAATACATTTTCATTAAAAAATTTAATGAAATAGTTTTGTGTGAACTTATAACATAAAAATCATTGTATATTCAAAGGAATGAAAATATATAAATCTTACTTTCTCTTTGGTGAAAAATACTTGACACATATTTGAAACAAATGTTACATTGTAAAAAGTGAGCTTCAAAAGTCACTTACATTAAAAAAAGTCTACTTGAAACTTACTTTTACAATGTGAAGTAAAAAATAAATTCATAATAGTGAAGAAGTATCTTGTTTTTCATCATTTAAGTAAAAATATTAAATGTATAATAATTTTATGATGGGTTTTAGTCTTACTTCTTGTTCGTTTGACAAGTAGACTACCAAGGTAATTGAATTGTGTACTTTCCCATGCTTTCACCTTATATAGTATTGTCACTAGCAACCATTTGAATTGTCAATAGCAACCATTTGAATTGTCAAAAATGATTTAGCAATAAATGGCAACCATTTCCCAAAACATGTTTCTGGAAAAACCATTTTATAGTCTAGCTACCTATAATAGTAATGAAACAAAAAAAATCTAGCTACATGATCCAACAGATCTACTCTTTTGATAGTTAAAAAAAAAAGAAATCTTCTGATAAAATATTTTCTTTTGTCAAAACACTTTGCAGTAGTGTGAAATTTCACAAAAACAAAATTGGTCTTTATGTATTTTAAACCATTAAACCACATTCTATCTCCACACATTCCTTAATGAATTTGATATTGATTAATTTTCATAATGTTCATAACTCTAACAAATGGTAACACTCAATTTAACATGATAATAGTTTTAAATTAGTATTGAGAATAAAAAATTACAAATAAACTAAGATGAGATTCCATTATAATTATATTTTAAAAATGAATCACTGAAATTTTTTATAATTAATATTTTTATATTTAATTTAATATTATTTTGAGAATTTAAAATAACGTAATAAATTTACATTAATCATATTTTATTGATTAAATCAGATATAAAAACATAATCAATTAAATTTTAGCATCAAATTTCTTTTGTAATATTTTATAAAAAACCACATTACATAAACAAACTTGAACACAATTACTTTCATTCTTTAAAAAAAAATAAAGAATTTATTGAAATAATATGAAACATTAACACATTGTGATAGTGAAGAAATATTTTTATCTTTGAAGATCATCAAACTAAAAAAGTTTAATGTTTCACAATCTTATGTATGATGGATTTGTTATTGTTTTACATCCAACCTTGGTCCAAGGTAATTTCATTGTCTACCTAATTCATTGTGCTTCCACCCACAAATAATTTACAAGTTTTCAAATTATGTGTACTCCTCATGTAAATCTTTGAAATCTTTGTCAAGCTCAAAAGTATTCATTTGTTTTATGTAAACAAAATATGAAACAAAAACAACATTCAACATTACACAAAGGATTTCAAAGGGATTGAAAATGGACATGTGTATAATAGTGTGTTGAATATATTGTCATAACATGTAAATGTGATGAGTTTGTTACAAACTTGGTTTGTGATTTTGAAGCAAAGTTTGATTCCCTATTGTAATATGTTGTACTTATTGTTTGCATTGGTCAAAGGTGCAACATTTACATTTATAAAAGGTGAACTACTATTGGCCAATCTGAATTTGATAACTTGATTGCACATGTATATGAAGAAACTATGGAAAAATAATATTTATATTTAATTCTGAATATGAAAATTTTAAACTTAGAACTAATTATGTAGTGAAATTTCGATGCCACATGTAATTCTCTCCTACATCATTTGAATCAATCTTACTGACCATTTTCACTAGTCCATATATATAAGTTGGTCTTCATTTACTAGGTGTATGGACATTTTCCATACAATGGATCCATTCCCCTTTCACCCAATGTCAGAGGATTGCATTATGATACAAGCCACATCCCCCAGTAATGTTTATGTTCAATTTAATAAAAAAAATTATATGGTTGCAATTCTTGTTTTATTTTCCTCGCTATGAATGTTGCCTTTTCCCGATTGAATCATCTGAACTCTCAATCCATGAACACAAACATAGGGAAATTGCTTATTCACCTTTTATTATTGGTGGGCCCTAGTTTTTCTTCTCCTACAACATTTTATGGTGAAGCCAAATCAATCACATGCCAAAACTTGGGCAACAATTTTTATTTTTATTTTTTCCTTCAATTTTTTACATTGTATATTTATGAGATACAACTTGACCGACAACTATTCATTTCCTATTAAGCTTATAATTTAGAACAGTCAAATCAATTTGCATGTTATCAATTTCTGTGAGGTTATGCGAATAATCAAAGGCAATCTAATAAATTTAGTGAAATCCAATCTCGGAGGGTTGAATTTGTATATTAAATTATCACCACAAATGATGAACATTATCTTCAAGTTACAAACTATATATCCTTTTTATGTTTAACAAATGAACCCAAATTTCATGAATCTTAAAACTTGTTTATGCACATTAGTTCAATCATGAAACACTCAAATTGAAGGCAAATTGAGAATATAGAAAATACCACATGGACGACAAATTTGTAAAAATCATAAGTATTCAAGAACTTAAATTCTTTTTTCTTTGACCCTTTTCCATTAGGAAGATTAAATATCAATTTCATACTAAAATGTCAAGACCATATGTGATATTGGCTCCATCTCTACCACTTCTACAGTCCACCTTTCCAAATCTAAGGCACTTGTCTTGATTTAGTTTCAAGAGGTTTCATTGATGAAAACCCAATGATATGATGTTGTACATGTAAGAATGTAAAACATAGTTTGTCATTAACAAATGAGATGCTAATGGTCTAACTTCAACCTTGTGCCAAATTCCAATGAGGAACCAAGATGGTTACAAAATTCCCTCCAAGCCTCCATCCTATGAGTATTGGTGCATTAATAATACATTTATGATTAAAAGTTAATAGTCTTGAGTTCAGACCTGTTGGGCCCAAGTTGCTGATCAGAGGACAGGAGATGACCCTTATTCACACAAACCGATGGAATATCATTTGCTATTTTGCCAAGTGGACTCTTCTTAGTTTGTTATTTTGCCAATTTGACATTTCATATTTCGCCAAAATGCTAAGTCCCCCTACCCCCAATGATCTTTAGGCATTTGGCAAACTATAAAAGTAATTTGGAGCAGTTTGAAGAGCATTTGAACAGTCTGGAAGATGATGTCCACTTGGCGAGTTGGCAATGAAGCATTGGTGTTGTGAAGTTGATAATTCAACTGTGTCAACTTGGTGAACAGCAAAATGAACTTGGCAAAGTGGTACTGTTGATGTGGACTCAATTTGTATTGGCAAAATAGGAAGCATGACAAAATAGTAAAATTTTAAAAATCAACTTGGCAACATAGCAGATCAATTGGTATTCCATACATACCAGTTTGGAGAGGAACTGTTACTAAGTGCCCATTATATTGAAGGATTCATTTTATGTATAATCAAATTTTGCATTATTGTCCTTCATGTTGGAAAAACACTTCTTTTTCGCTATGAACTCATTAGAAGGATTACAACCTCTTTAAAGGTCAATATGCCTTTAGTTTTATGCCTTGGAGGTGTCCCTGTCAATCCTATGAACCGTACAGATGCTCTTTGGTTTGTTTGGTAAGTTGCCGAAAATACAGTTTTCCATTAACCAATACAAAAATGAACTCTATACTTGCAATGATTATTATGATATACAATTGATGATCCATTAATCTGACATTTTAATTGTCCATCCAGACATCTTACAATGTCAACTTCTGTACATGATATTGCCTAGAGTGAACCAGGCAGGATGCAAAATATACCTTCAACAAGCTCTGTCTGGGCTTGTCCTTTGTGCTTTACACAGATATGCACAATTTTAGAAAATGGCACAGTTCTAGTCGTAACTGTGCCAGGTAGAACAATTTTCATTTTTTTTTCTGCTTTGGATATTCTGCTGTTCCACACCAATTTCGAACTCATCACTTCCTAGGAGACAATGAAGTGGATGTTCTGCTGTCCCACACCAATTTACAACCCATCACTTCTTAGGAGACGATGAAAGGACTTCCAACAGCATAGTTTTGAGCAGTTAGCGAGTTAGTGAGATGAGTGCCGCTTTTTAATTTAAACTAAAACTGTGGTCAAATTATTCAAACCCTTTAACAAAACACTGCAGCTCCACCTAGTGTGTGGCACTGATGCCTGAACAAAGGTCATTGGGAGGTTTTTTTTAGTGTTCAGTTGTTACTCAATTTGGTTGGTGAGAATTGTCAATTTGGATTACTTGAAAGTGGCTTTGAAATCAAATTCAGTTTTGGAATCTGAATTAAAACTGGAATTGGAATTTTCGAATTTTGGGGGGGGAGGGGGGGGGGGGGGGGGGGGGGGAAACTGTGGTCAAGATTTTTGGGTTAACTGACAATTAGACACTGATTTCAGACTAAGTTACTCTGACTGGAATTGAGTCTAATTTCCAGAACTGGAGCAAGAATCTGAACCTAATTTTTTTGTTTCTCTGGAACTAGACCAGAATGGAACCCAAGGTTCCATTTTTTTTGTGAAACCAGAACTATTATTTTATGAAAAAAAACCTAAACTGAAGGTTCATCCATAAAACGCAAGACTCTCCCATCACTGGTATTTAATGTCCACTGTGAACTAGCACCTTCCAGCACCCAATCCACTAGCCCGCTCCATACAACTCAGTTGTGAATGACCTTCACCTGAATTAATCTTGGGTTTCACCTTGGTCACCCACTTAATAAGAAAAAGATGATATATGTGTATGTAAATAGGTAAGAAAATAAGTGATTATTAGGGAAGAATATGGTTTGTACATAGACAAGGGCAGTTTTTACTACCTATCCACTAACGACCTTCTTGGAGGTTAGAAAAAATCAACTGAGCTAACCACCACAGTTAGCTAGGGAACGGAAACTCAACAGAAAACCATTTCCTGACCACTCACCATCCATCCTTCCTGGTGCGCTGGTGGGTGCTGGTTCAGTCTGGCCCATGAAAACAGAGCGCAAGTACACAGATGAATGCCATGTTCTACCATCCATAGCCTTGAACCAGAAGCTATCTTCAGGACCAAAGGTGGAGCACTTATTAGAAACAGGACGGCTCTTAATCACTGCACAATTGTGAGTGGAGGAACCCCAGATTTGGTTTGGAAGAAGTTGGCCTGACTAGTGGACAGTTTTCACCCTCTATCTAGAAAACAAACACCAGTCTAGGATGCCACACAGTACATATGGTAGGTATTTTTTTTATAGAAAAGAGTTCTCTTACTTTTCCACCAGAATCGTCGGTGAGACAATTGTCTTTTTCTGGATTCTGAATATCCTTGTTTACAACATGTCAAATACATGCGATACAAAAGCAATATGGAACTCAACAGAACTTCCCTTGTCTTCTTGTTTATATGGGATAAAGTTGGGCAGGTTTACATCAATACAGAACTTGGGCACCTTACACTGGCTTTCCTGGGTAGGACAGCCAATATCCTCCTTCCTCCACACTTAGTGCAGTTGCTGTCCCTAGTATTGTAAATGAAAGATGCCGGACATGTGCACTGCAGGCTTCTGGGGTTAGGTGGAATGAGACCCTTCCATTGTATGTGAGAATGGTGAGTGAGTGAGGGCCAAAATTTCTCTAAAAAATTTGGCCTACATCATCAACCGACAGTGGTGGAGTGGTCCCCTTCTATTAGTGCTTTAAAATATTGAGCGATTACCACAAAATCTCCAAAAGAAAAGATTATATTCTTGACTTCTGTCATCCAGTGAGGGTGGCAGCCATGTGGGCTTGCTGCATTCCTTGGTGAAATGGGCCCAATTCTATAGAACATGAAAGTCATAAACCAGCACCAGAAGATTTCTACAAGATAAAATTATTTTTAAAATCATTCTGAATATTTTGTACCTTAATAATAATAAAACACATTACATCAATTAAAAGATAACCTTTTTACTCCACATATTCCAAGAATCGTGGAATCCAAACACTAAATTTGAAGTTTAATTTTACTTAGGGTTGAGAAACATGATTGAATGTTGACTGTCACATAATTGTGCTACAATACGATTGCATGTTCTAGTTTCTTAGAGGAGCTCCACTGGCAGAAGAAAAGTGGCCTATATACATAATCTGATTCTTTCTGAATCGGTAAAAGGTGCACACAAGTCAGTGCTTGTAAATCTGATTCTTGTAAATCGGTGAACAGTGCACAAGAATAAAGGTTTGTAAATCGGTACACGTGCACAAGAATCAAGGTTTCTAAATCGGTAAACGTGCACAAGAATCGAGGTTTGTAAATCGGTGAACAGTACACAAGAATCGAGGTTTGTAAATCGGTAAACGTGCACAAGAATCGAGGTTTGTAAATCGGTGAACAGTACACAAGAATCGAGGTTTGTAAATCGGTAAACATGCACAAGAATCATTGCTTGTAAAAGGCATTGGACTTCAAAATGAGTGCTCTTGGTTAGTCAACTCGGCAGCCTATTTTTTTCTCGCCAACTGGTGCAAAATTTTGCCTTTCTCTGGGTACAACCACCAGAAAGAGAGTCTACAACGGCATGTCTTTTCATGCCCCAAACACTGAAGCCCTGAGTTTGATCATAAATAGGGTGAAATTCAGAAAAACAAAAATCTACCCAAAAAAAAGAAAAACATTAGCATTCAAGGGTGGGGGGACCTCAGTGTTGGTGGTGAACTGAGTTTCACCCTGTCTTTCTTTTTTTTTAGCGCCTCCACAGTTGCTGCATATATTTTCACTGTTCCTACTTATATAGCCAGGATAGTCTTGAGCCTTGTGCATTAAATTTTGATTCTCAGCATTTCATTCCCAGATTTAATAAAAATTTCTTACTTTATGGATACCCTTGAGAGAAGGGTTTGGGGTGAAAGGAGGCCCAAAGACAGGGTGACTTCACACATAATTTTAGTATTTACACTTACATGTCTCAAAACATGTACATGGGCTGTGTAAGTGTATTTGACAAATATTTACACTAACCTCTTGTAAGTGTAAAAAAAATACATGTACACTGCAAGGATAAGTGTAAATGTAAATTTTTTTGATTTGTAAGTGTAAATGATTTACACTTACACAGGATTTACACTCTATATATGGCTATTGACATTTACACACACAACACTGGTTCCACCAGTCTAGAATGTAACACAGTACATCTGGTATTTGAGGAGAAGGGCTTGAGCGCTGTCCTGAAATACTGGACACCCGTGAGGCCAGGTTGCCCAGTCGTTATTTGAGATCTTAAGTGAGATGTTAAAACCTAAAGCTCTCAGGCTCATGTATTCAAGATCTTAAACAAGATGATAATATCAGTGTTGGGCGGTTCTTTGAATTTTTTAAGAACCTTCAGTTTCAGTTTATTAAAATTTTGAAAGTCAAAGAACCTCCAGTTCCTGTTTTTTGAATTTTTTTGAAATCAAAGAACCTGCCAATTTCAATTATTTAAAATTTTGAAACTCCTCAGTTCCTAACCGGGTTGGTTATCTTATGGTTAGAGAACAAGCGATCCTATACCAATGTTTTTTAATTGAAAGAATGTAATGAACGACAATTATGAAAAGGTTCTTTAATGATTTTCAACAAGTTTTTTGCCAGTTCTTTGACTCTAACCTAGCATACAAGTAATCAAGTATAAATAAGCTTACAACTTACCGCAAGAGATCAAATTGCCCATTTGGAAATAAATCTATAGAAACAAGTAATGCTACATCAAGCAATTATCCATTGACATCCAAATATCCTAAATTCTGGACCATTCACATGAACAAAAGGAGAGGCTACAAAACTTTTTGGAAATGGAATACTTTACCATAGTTTCCTTATTTTTCAAAAAAAAAATTGTCAATAAAATTATTTAAAATAAAATCACCATAACTAGTTATAACATGTAATGTTCTTGTGGATGATGGCCACTTAGTAACATCACAAAAACACGAATTAAAATTGGAAACAATCCTATAGATAAAATACCTCACATTAGATTAGTGAAATATAAATCAATTGATTAGTGTGCTATACTTCATATTGGTGATTCAAGACAATGTGGACTATACTATCCAATAACATCCACTCAAGTCCCAACTCCCCACTTAGTTTCTAGCATTCAAATTGAAAAATAACTAACAACTAACATGCATTTGAAATCACATATCTAACAATAATGACAAAAATTATGTAAATTAGTTAAACAAACAAAGTTTCTAGCATGGTTTCTTGTTACATAGATGATCACAACAACAACCATTGTTAACAATCTCACATGGAAATTGCAAACTACAAAGATAGAGCACAAAACTTCAATGTTAAGGCCAATGAAAATAAAAAATGTAGGGAAACATCAACATTACAATGGAAAACAACAGTAGCATCAAAATAAAAAACAAAGCAACATCAAAATAGAAAGCAATAATGCCATAAAAATGTCATGTTTGTTTTTCATTTGCACAATATAATTGAAAGAAAGTTGGGAGATAAAGGTGTAGCTCCCTTACCATCATGTACATTAAGCATCAAACTTTTTTTCAAAAGCTCCTTCAAAAAAAATTTCCAACTCTTCCACCAAATATGTTTCAAATTCAATCAAATATGCCATACTCTTGGGGCCACCTTTATCAAGGATCATTAAGCTAATTTTTATGAACAAAAATTAGCTTTTCAAGGTTATTAATTTGCAACGTACATTGATGTAGATTGGTCAGAATACTAGCAAGGGAGAAAATGCATTACATTTCAATATGAGATCATGTAATTCCCAGAATTTGTCGCATGAGCAACCCCATAGTGGGGAACATAGTCTCATGTTTATTCCATCATTGCAACAAGCAATTTGTTTCCTTCACATCAACCTGAAATCATTGGAATGACAAAAGTTCTTGAGTGACACACTCTCGCATAGGTTTATTGCACCAACTTCCCATTTCACATATGTCCAAGCTACATTCTACATCAAATCCATTTGACTAAACTATGAATTATTTGGAGCTCCAAATATTTGATGTGAGTGTCCATAACACTTCAACAACATCGTGAGCAATGATTTCTCATCATATTCATTTACAATTAGCTTACTAATATCACGCCCAATGAAAGAAGACACAAAACACAAGTTCTTATATTAAGGATCCAACATAAAACATAGCATGTTGTGAGCCTTTTTAGGCTCAAACCTCTGTAAGAAAAATAAAAATGGATCCAACACCAATATCATTTGTTTTTTTATATTGAAGGGAAGTTTTATCAACTCAACATTTAAATATCCACCAATTTCATCATCAAGTGTGTTGTCCAGAATAACATGATTAATGATGTCTTGTTGAAACTTTAAGCTCATTGTGATTGCTGTATTTAATGCATCATACAACAGCTAATGTCCATGAGACTTGTTCAACACACATGTTGAAACAACAAGATTCAAGTTGTCCACAACAATTTGAGCTATGTTATAAGATAATGGTGGAAGAACCCACCTAGCAACACATGTTTGTGTTTGGCAACTATAGCACAAGACTATTGTTTTTTGATACAATAGTGCATCTTGAAACATGACAACTTTACTCGCAAGTCTACAAAAAGAAAAAACACATAATTAGCTATTTTCTTCTTCTACAAATTTAAAAGAAACAGTTGTTCATTAAAAAAATCCAATGAAGTTCAAATCTAGAATCTCTTGTTTACAAAAAATGAACTAACACCAAAGTTGGCATTGCACAAATAACCAAGAGCTCCACAATTATAAGCACCATAATCCACTAATAGGATCCAACATAACCTTATTAAAAAATTCAAAAGCAAAGTTCATTGTTTGCTATAACCAAAAAAAAACAAGTGGTCTACTAATTGGTTCAAATCTAGAATCTTCTCTTCACAAAAAAATGACCCAACTATTTGATTTGGCATTGCAAAAATGACCAATAGCTCCATGGTTCCAAACACCACAATCCACTATTAAGATCCAATAAAACCTTTGAAAAAAATCAATGGCAGAATTCACTATATGTTGCAACAAAAAAAACACATAGTCTACTTTACAAAATAAACCCCTATTAGCTTTTAAATTGCCCTTTTGATAGTCCTTCTCTTTAAGTGGTTGCATTTTACTAAACATAGCAACACAAACATAGAAAGTATTGTTCAAGGATGCATCATAGCATAACATCCAAAAACTCTGAACAACTTTAAACAAACTTAATAAAATCGAGAACTTACAATGCATGCCCATTGCCATCATTTGTGAAAGTAGAAAAATTATGTTACAATATTTGAAAAACTAAACATTCAACTAACATTAACTTGTATTGTTGTTAAAATTTCATGCAATATTATCCTTCTAGAGACATGGGGGTTCTGAGAACTTAGTGCTTATATAGGAAATATCCTAAAGTCTTGATCACGTTACACTCAACTATAATTCACTATGTAGTCAGATTTAGCAATTAATAGCTATAAGACATAAAATCAACCAACTACATAAAAAATAGCAACATGAGTTGTAGTTTGATTTCTCTCACACATGAGTTCATGCATGAATTCAATAAAGGGTTATATCTATGCTCGAGCTGATTTGCACGTTGCCATCTAATTTTTGTGGCAATAACTTTTAGTTACAACCAAGTTTTTTATACAACAAATTCATTATGTTGCATTTTGGATTTCAACTTTCGACAACATGAATTAGAAGGGTGATGATGACTAATTAGCTTGTTGATTTCAAGAAGGAACATTTTGCACCTCGTTTGGATATAGTTGAAATACTATTGCAACAACAACAATAACAGCTCTTAGCTGTAATCAAATTTTCTTATACAACAAATTCATTTCGTTGTAGTTTGGATTTTGACCTTTTGCAGCATGAATCAAGAGGGTGATGATGACTAACTAGTTTGTCAATTTCAAGAAGGAACATTTTGCATCTTCTTTAGATGTAATTGAAATATTATTATAACAACATCAACAACAAGATTCATGGGATCTACAACTTTGTGTGACACATGCAGTTGCATAATATATTGGGCATTACGCACTTCAAAAGAGTTTTGGTTTTTGACAAAAAGTAGGGAAACTTGATTTGAGATTTCAATCAATTTCACCACCTAATTTTCACAATAACAATAGTAGTTCTTAACTATAACCAATTTTTTTTTATTGTTGTAGTTTGGATTTCGACCTTTTACAACAAGAATTAGGAGGGTGATAATGATTAACTAACTTGTTCATCCCAAGAAGGAACAATTTGCATCTTGTGTGGATGTAGTTGAAGTACTATTATAATAACAGCAGCAGCAAGACCCACAAGACCTGTAACTTTGTGGCATGTGCAACTTCATGATATATTAGGCATTGCGCACCTCAAAAAAAGTCTAGGTTCTTGACAAAAGGTAGGGAAAGGGGATTTGAGATTTCAATCAATCTCACCACCTAATTCTCATTGTAATAACTAGTGCACCTAGCTACAACTAAATTTTTTTATACAACAAATTCATTGTGTTTTAGTTTGGATTTTGACCTTTTGCAACATGACTTAGGAAGGTGATGATGATTAAGTAAGGAACAAAAGTGACAATTGATGAAGGTTTCATGTAAAAATGAAGGTTCAAAGTTCAAATTTTAAAAACACCTCCCATAAACTTAACAACTTGGTTAAGAAAACATCCACTTCTAGAAGGTTTTTTGCATCCAAATTTCACCACAATACACAACAAACTAACATCATGGAAACAAATAGACTAACATCATGAAGCAAATTAAAACAAACATTCACAAGATGCATCACTTTGTTTTCATCAGTGTGCTCAATTTTTCATTGTCGTAGTCCCATATCAATGTAAGCCCTTGTCCATTTTTAATGCCCTTTCCCCGATTTCTTTGGCCATGTAATGCACTTTTGAAAATCTACTTGGACAAATTTGATGGACATTTCATGTAATCCAGCAGAAACCATTTTAACCATTGTGCCATATTAACATGCCTTTGACATGGTGTGCCCAAAATAGGTTCCTCGGAAAAGCTCCTCCAACCCTAAATTGTCACAACTCACCACAAATTTTAGAGTTGTTGTCATTGCTCCTAAATTTGATCTTCATCTTTCACATACGTTAGAATCTTCTTCCATAAATTATACTTATCCAGGAGAGCTTGGAGTTTCATAATCATTACTTGACCAATTATTTTAATAGCTTCAAAAAGCCCTATATTAATTTGTTTTGGTTGCTAATTTGCATTAGTAAAATCGCAATTAATGCAAAAGATCATGTGCACCCATTGACATCCAAAAATCAAATGTTGCTATAACAAATAAACAATCAGACAAAACAAATAACACATATAAAGATTTGGTCTTTTCCACCAAATCGGGTAAACCTCTTCCTTGAAAACTTTTCAAGATGGAAAAACAAGTTGAAGACAGAAGCATAACCCCATTTGTTGCAACTAGATGTTCTTTGCAATTCAAGTCAGTAAATAATTTTTTATGATGAAGAGCGCCAAATCTTGAAAAAATGTTTGTTGTTGTTCATTGTCCTTCTTAAATGGATCAATTAACCTAAAGAAATAAAAAATCATGCTTGGAGTGATTCCAAGCCTCTCCTTGGAAATTTGTCAAGCTTGTGGATCTTTTGGGGTATTGGTCACCTCTATAGATAGTTTTTGAAAAAGTTTAGGGTGTAGCAATCACATGCTTCGTCATGGCTATGATGCCATTTATTTTTAAATAGGTAATCAAGCCTTTCCTACATCTTGTTCGTTGAACAAAAATAGTTGGACCAATTACTTCATTGTAATAAACTATGAATCCCATAACTTCAACATTGATAAGATCTATAGGTTTGCCATCGTTCACACAAAAAAAGGCCTAGGTAAGGGCATTATGACTCCAGGGCTTCTAGAACTTAACTTGTTTTGTAAAGCTTTCAAGATTTCTACTATAGCCGGTGCCCCTTTAATAGCTAACAACTTAGGATCACAACTTTGCTTCCACGTGATGAAATTGTTGCACCAAATGTAGCAAGCTCTTGATTTGTGTGTGATGAACTTGGTGCCCTTATCGAAATGTTTCTACTTTCAATGACTTGAGGATTTGCAACGTGGCTTTTAAAAGCTATATCAAAAGCCATAAAAAGGTCAAATTGACACACTTGGTCATCAAGTTTAATTTCAAGAGATATTGGGATGTTTTGGTTGGACATCAAACCTTATAACTCCTAGAACTTAGAAGACTTTATATTCTACCTTTTTCATTATGAACAATGAACTACAAATTGCATAGTGCACTAGATCCTTGGAAGTTGGAACTTTAGGAACAAAACTCATGACTCAAAACTTACAATTACTCAAAACTTCACACAAACTTGAAACCTAACCAAAAAAATGTGGATCAAGAATTCCATACCTGCTAATTAATGTCACCATCACCACCTCTTTTACAGTTGTAACATCAAATTGCAACCTTCATGAATTGCATTCCTCAAAAGTTATGTGCGACCAAAAAGCCAAAATGCTAAAACCTCCTATCACATTGAGAACTCAAAGAACTGGAGTTGTCTTCACAACCTTGGATCCAATGTTCAAAGTCCAAAACCATAGCTTCTTATTGTTGGTTCCTTACTTCATGTGGTTCTTTATTTCTGAGATTTCCGACGATTCCATGAATCCTCGATTCTTTCATGTTTTCACCCCCACTAGTTAAGAAGGTATATACACATGTTGATAATCAGTAGGTATTTGTTGTAATTTCAAAGAACCACCCAACATTGGTTGATACACTATGCTCCTAGTGCTCATATTTTAGCCATTTTTTTTCTTGTTGCTCACATTCTAGTTTAAACAACTTAAAGGTCAATCTTACATGATATGTGAGCAAGTAGGATACATCGTGCCTTCATTTGAACACACCAATGATATTTTCTTTTTAGTTCTGCATTTATATGAAACCATTATCTGATGTAGGAGCTGTTTTTTTCTTTTCCCCATTAACTTGTTCTATAAAGGGTAGTTACATAGCTTAATTATAATATTGTTGCCTTAGTAAGTCAATGGCATAAATGAAAGTAATGCACTATTGGCTTTACATCAATGGTCTAAACTTTAATGAACATACTGTAACCTAAAAACAGTGTCATCTGTTTTTATGTGGATGAAGACTACAAGCCTTAACTAGTGGCTGAAAAATCTACTCCTATTTTTGGTTGTTTTGTTGTTTTACAAGAGGAAGTTGGTGAAATAACATTTGGGATGGAAGGCAATTTGAACAGCCTAATGAAAACACTTCAAGAGATTTGTGGATTAGATGTCTGGAAAGAAATTGGCAAGGAGACAAAAAAAAATGAGATGAGATGAGATGAGATGAGAAGGAGGATATTTGAGGTAGGCTGAGGAAGTGAAGAAGGGGCTCTGGTGTGATAAAAGGGAATTTAAGTGACTGGACTTGTAAGAAAGACTAGAAAGTGTGGTTTGGTTTTTGATTTAGGTAGAAGCAGATTTTGATCAAGTAGATTGAATGAAAATAATACTGGCCAAAAGACTTTTACTATTTCAAGAATGTCAAGAAAAGGTCCAGAATTGTTGATGTGTTTTTATAAGGACCAACACAAGGGAGAGGATGAACATGTTTAAGATTTCTGGAGTGGTTGTGTGGCAGCTCATTCGTGATGTTTTTGGGGATTCTTGAACTGGGTTTTGTCTTGAAAAAAATACTTGTTGCATTATGAGAGCTCCGAGGGTTTTGGGAATGAGGGAATGTTGAGAAGTAGAGATGATTGTACTGGCTGACCCTGCCCTGAATCTCTGTCCAATCTCTGAGACTAAACCATGTTGAAGTAGTAAAACCAATCTCTATGGGCATTCTATTGTTGGGTATGAACTGCCAGCCACATAAAACAACCTGTTGACTCTTAGAAAGGAAATCAAAATGAGTGCATGATCTTTTGCTGTCCATAGAATTAAGGCCATAAAACTTACATGTTTGTTAGGATTTTGAAGAAGAAGAATATTTGAATCAGAATTGTCATACTTTAATAAAAGTAGAAACATACTTCAATCCATGGATGTTTAGCAATGGGGATGTGCACATTGTAGAAAATATTCCCCTTGTATTTTGGTGACAATACCATGCAACTTAACTTATTTTTATCTCTATTACTTTGGATATCAAGATTCATTAGTCTGTTCCCTCTTGCTTCCCTCTTGCTTTCAATAGGTTTTAAAATGACCTAGATATGTATGTATTTTAAATTTTCACAAAATTTTATCCTTTCAATAAAGCATTTTGAATTTTTTTGACATTTATAATAAAAATAGAGGTACTTTCCAAGCTACCAAAGAACTATTCTCTTATTTACAACTTCACAATATGTGTTGTTCTTTTCCTATGCTATCACCAGAATGTTATTTTCACCTTGATCAACCAATACAACTAAAAAGGAGCCATATACAATGTTCAAATCCCAACAATTTTCACTAATCAACTATGATTGTTTGCCTTTCCAAATACAAAATTATTTTTTGAAATGTTATCCCTTTACAAAAATGTTGTCACTCTCAAATGGGCCTTCTCCTCCCACCAACAGGGCCTCCTTGGGCCCTCTGTGACTTGTTTATAATATAAAAGAGTTGTCTTACTTTTCCACAAGAATTGTCCATACTGCAGCTGTCTTTTTCTGAATTCTGGATAGCTTTGTGTATCACAAGTAAAATACATGTGATCAAAAAGCAATACCGATCTTACCTTGTCCTCTTGTTTCCTTGGAATAAAGATGGTTTACACCAGCCAACAAGCTGCTTCCTCCACATTTAGTGCAGTCACTTTGCCGACTATTGTAAATGGAAGGTGCAATGCAGGCTTCCTGCATTGGTGGAATGCGTCCTATTCCATTGTAAGTGAAAATGGTGAGCAAACGATCACCAAACTTTTTCTAAAAGATAAAGATAAAAAGTTTAACCAACATCATCAACCAACTATGCTGGAATGGGCCTGTTCCATAGTGCTTTAAAATATTGAGCCGGTATTAAAACATTTCCAAACCACAAAGATAATTTTCTTGACTTTTATCATGAAGTGGGGGTGGTGAATGTACAGGCTTGCCATGTTCCCAGGTGGAATGGGCCCAGTTCTGTAGAACGTGAGTTAGCACCACAAATTTTCTAAAATATAAAATATTTTTAATTCACTCTGAATATTTTGTAACTAAAAAATATAAATAAAATAGATTGCATCAAATAAAAGATTACATTTTTAATTCCACATGGTCCAAGAATTGTGGAATTGAAACACTAAATTTGAAGTTAGATTTAAACTTAGAGTCGGAAAACATGATTGAATGTTGATATTCACATAATTGTGCTACAATGCGATTGCAGGTTCTAGGTTCTTAGAGGAGTTCCACTGGTAGTAAAAAAGTGGCCCACAGAATATATTTTGGATGAAGTACAACTGGAAATGGTGGAAGGAGAACCGTCGGTAAACGTGCACAAGATTCTCTAGATTTCTACCATCTAGAGCAGTTTTATACTAGTTTTAAACTGTTTGGATAGTTTTCTCAAAAATGTGTCGCAATTAAAGCTAAATCTTTTGTGGAAACAATGCCACTCATGCTAAATCTCTTGTGAGATGATAGTCACCCATGCTAAATCAAATTTATTTTTCAAATGAGGCTGATGATTGATCCAAGTGAGTGCATTTAAATACCTTTCGCATTATACTATGTCATTTGTCAGGTTCATGAGTGAGGATTGAAAAAAAAAAGTAACCCTTATGTATAGTATGATAACATTGACCTGGAAACCTATTGTCATTCATATTAATTTGTTCAATCACATTTTTTTATTTTTTATTTTTTGGAAGGGGCCATATTGATTGGCCCATTATCAATTTTTTTTGGGACATTGGGCACTCTCCAATAGAAGCACCTGTTTGGACTGCCAGCTGCAAAATAGAAACAAATGTGCTCCCTATGGGCGACCTTTTCACTTTATATACGAGAGAGTTGACCTTTGGGCAAACCATGTGGAATCAAAATGAGGTGCTACATGCAACGTTTTGGGGGACAACTTGGGGAACCTCATGGGAACGCATTGGGAACATGATGGGAACAAGAGAAAAAAGAAAAATATTCCTCCTCATCCTTTCCAGAAAAGAAAGAACTGGACCTGTCATGAGTCCATGCTGAGCCTTTCATTGGCTGCATGGCACTTTTATTTCGAAAGCTCTTCGTCACCATATTTGGCCTGAGCTAATGGCATGGAACAGCCCCAAAAAAGAAAACAACCACACCCCCCCACCCCTCAAAAAGAAAAAAAAACTAGGCCCCTTGTTAATGCATGTTGAGCCTTTCATTGGCTGCATTGCAGCTTTAGTTTCCAAAACTGTTTGCCACTATTTTTGGCCTGGACTAATAGCCCTTCCTAAGAACAGCCTACCTATTGCTAGAGGGTGAACCAGTACCTATGCTGGTACCTTCACCTTCTTGAGTATGGCCCCTTATAGCTAATAGTTTATGGAGGAATTAAATTTGGACCTTGAGACCCTGATTTAGTCTAGGGATGCCACATCAATAATGATTATGATATTGTATTTTAATTGATATTCATCAGGGTAACTTTCCATACACTAATGACATTCTCAAATGAATATCTTTGTGGATTCAGGATAGCCTTGCTTTTACTGCAAAAGACATGTGATAAAATATGTGATGAAAAACTTTGTTCCTTTTTGGAGTCCCAATAACCGTGTGTTTCAAGCGAAAGATATGTGATAAAATAGTAAATAAAGGGTCCATCTTTTCTGGGTTGAAAGGAACTTTTGCATCACATAAAAGAGTGCAAAAGATTTTAATAGGCTGCATGTTGAGGGACCACTACTACATTGCATGAAGGACTTTAGAAAACTTTAATAAGTCGGGAAAATGTTGACTCCTGAGGTTCTAACTTCTATTCCCTGTCCTAAGTTCCTAGGTTAGATTTATTTTTCATACCTGGATTTTCTGGCTACTTCTTTGCCATTGCTTCCTCTGCAATCATCATTGATGGAAGTTTATAGTTCAAGTGTATTGAGGAACTCCTCAAGCATTTCTTCTTGCGGTGAACTGGCGCAAAAAATTCACCCAATTTTTTTTAAAATTTTTTTTGTTGCAAATCTTTGCAAATTTCGCCAAATTTGATCACACTCCAAAAGAAAGTTTACCAGATTTGGACAGGTTTCTAGGTAGATGATCACCACTAGGGCAACGTCACTAAATATATATATATATATATATATATATATGTAAATGTAATTATTAAGTTAAATCTATATTTAATATAATGTCTTCCCATTGTTATGTACACTTAATTAATGCATGTAATCAAATATTTGTTCTGTGTAAATTGAAATTTGGGGAATAACATATCAAATAATGCCACTAATGATCAGTAATTTTGTCACACTTCAATTTGTATTCCCTTTCGTATTAAAATATATTAAAAAAAAAATTCTTGATTTTTTATTAAACTTAAAACACATGTGAAGTTTATTTGAATAAATGAATGGATAATTATGATTCAAAAAATCTAAATGGTGCATAATCTATTAATTTTCAGTTTAAAAGATATTTTAACTAAAATCATAATATAATATAATTAATTAATATGTGAAATTATAATTTTTTTCATTTTTAGAGATATAACATTTGCCCGATTGTTTTAACTTGGTTAAGTTTTTCACATAGGGTCACCCTAGTCCCCACTCCCTAGTATTGGGTATTTTGCAAAAAGGAAATGCCTTTTTGGGGATCTGAGTCGTCGGCAAGTAAAACAGCGCCTACATGGTAGCTATCCTATAGATTGGTACTACACCTTGAAATGCGAGGCCTCTTATCAGAGCAGCTTCACCGGCGCATCAAACTCCAGATTTTAGATGAAGTATGGCCATTATTTGGCTCTTTTGGGCCACAAATCAGTCTAAAAACTCCCAAGATTCAGTGACAGAAGATGCACCGGACGCCAAAAAGATTGCTGTCGATTGGCCTGCTTAATATTGGCGCAGCTTAAATAGTCTCTCTGCTTGCAGTGTGCCCTTATTCGTGTTTAGGGGTGGGGTATCAGGATTGGGAAAAAGCTAATATCCACCTCTAGCTCATGCCACTGCCATTAGCCTAGGCCAAAGATGGCAAAGCACAAATGTCGGCAATAAAATTTCTTGTGGACAATGAGTTGAGGCAGCATGCACCCTACAGTCAGATTTTTTGGGGCGAGGGTGGGGCTGTTGGATTTTTGTTGTTCCCAACATGTTCTGATGATGTTCCCATTTTGTTCCCAACATGTTTCCCATCTTGCCAAATATGTTCCCCATAGATCCTCACTTAGTTTATTACAAAGAACTTGCATGGTCAATTTCCATTGAAGATTTAATGGATGCATTAGGAGTTGTAATGGGCATGGCCTCTTCTAGGCAGGATTAATTCCCTGTATATCATGTTGCAAAAAATTGGATTTAAAATAACACTCATTCGAGAAAAACCTGAGTTAAAATGATACATTATACTTGCAATTTTGACTCAATATAGTTTCTTTAGCAAATCGAAACTGATCATTTTATTTCCTTTATCTCTAACAAACTACACATTTTCTCACCATGTAGTTGGGCAGATAGACACTGAATGTGTCCATGTGGCAATTTGAGGTCAGCAAGGATTGGCATGTGACAAATTTAACTAAAACTGAAAAAAAGAAAACACTGCTAGGTAGGTCGATCTTTCACGTCGAAAATTTACAAAACTTCACAAAAAAATCCCCAAGATTCCTGGCACCAGCTGGGCCCTAGAATGCGGGCGTCCCTCACATTAGAAAGCCTGCGCGTCCAGGGGTCAGGGGACGCAATCGTGTTCTTCAATATTTTGCGAGGTAGGTTCTCTTGGCCCCTGGACCCCTCTCATATTCGACCCTTATCGGGTTAAAGCACAAGGCGAGCCCTGTACGGAGGCATCTTTTGCATGCAAAGTGCTCCCATCAATTTGCTGAAGAAAAGTGCCTTTACATGCACAAGGCCCTCCATACTGCTACGCAGGCCCCCGTTTGCAAGTCAAATTTCTGCACGTGATTAGATGCTGGGCACCTACACAAAAAGACGTGAGGGCTTTTTTTGCATCTATAAGAAAGGCTGTGCTGCTCTGTCTATCCTATGCTTTCATTCAACTGTCGTCTGTTTGTGCATCGCTAGAGCTCCACGCTCCACGCTCCAGAGTTTCAACTGCTGTGTACGTGAGCACCATCTACAAGTCTTTGTTTGGAAGTCCATCAGCAGATCTAGTGTTTGAAGCCCAAGGCCATCAGCAGACACCTCTGCAGGCCCATGCGCTGTTGAGGTCATTTTGAATCTTCAGGTACCAGCTGCTGCCGTGAAGGAAAGCAGAATCTGTTTCTGTTCTTCACACGTCGGTTCTTTCTGAAATTTGAAGTTTTAGTCAGTTTTTCTGAAGCTACCAGGATTTTAAGATCTAAAAGTAACTTGGTGTTCAATTGGTATTAGGTTGTGTACGTGAGCTGGGGAGGAGTAACGAACTCACCAGTAGATCAAGTGTTTGGAAACCCAACGCCGTCAGCAGACGCCTGCGAAGGTCCATGCGTTGTTGAGGTCATTCGAATCTTGAGGTACCTGCTACTGCCACAAAGGAAAGGAAAGCAGAATCTGTTTCTGTTCATCATCCTTTAGTTCTGTGTGAAATTTGAAGTTTTCGTCAAGTGTTTGTGAAGCTAGCAGGATTTTAAGATCTAAAAATAACTCGGTGCATGTACCAGCTTGTATCAGGTTGTGTCCGTGAGCTGCGGACGAGTAACGAACTCCATCAGCAGAAGAAGTGTTTGGAAGCCCAAGGCCGTCGGCAGACGCCTCTGATGGTCCATGCGTTGTTGAGGTCATTTTGAATCTTGAGGTACCTGCTACTGCCACAAAGGAAAGCAGAATCTGTTTCCGTTCTTCATACTTTAGTTCTGTGTGAAATTTGAAGTTTTCGTCAAGTGTTTCTGAAGCTAGCAGGATTTTAAGATCTAAAAATAACTCGGTGTGTACCTTGTATCAGGTTGTGTACGTGTGCTGCGGAGGATTGACAGAGCTTCTACCCTTGAATATTTTTTTCTTGAATGCAGGGTGCGGATCCTTGAAAGGTAAGAATGTTTTGTCGTCATTTTCACGAAGCTGGATGCTGTCCGTTGTTTCCAATTTTACCCAAATTCATATTTCTTCCTCAATGGGGGTCTGGATCCATGGAAGCCTCATGTTGAACATTTGTCCATGCCCAAACATTGGTTGAAGTAAATAAACATATGTCACACCTGTTCCGCATTTAGTCAAATTGTATTGACTCATGTCTTCCACGCACATGTTCGAGATCTTTTGTTTGACTCATGTCTTATGCACATGCTTGAGATCTTTCCTTTTTGGCGTTTAGTTGTGTTGCTCCAAACTTTTAACATACTGGGAAGATGCCCCCATGTGAACTAGTGCAAGGAAGCGGTTAAGCTTCATAGAACATTCATTTGTAAGTGTGAAAAAAATGTAAGCTTAAATCCATTTAGATCGTTCTTCCCGGTCGAAGAAGAATTCCGTGGAGTAGGGACTTAACTTGAAGGGGTCCTTAAAGCTTATGAAACTTCCAGATGGGTCAAGGTGAGTATGATCCCAATAGTGCCAAGGGGTCTAAACTGTACCTCCTAGTTAACTGCCAATCA
>Ga0116231_10002792_pt1 | contig 36400 bp, 19 predicted proteins | sample S1TSphgellanicum_2_FD_89695 | JGI IMG/M metagenome (GOLD analysis project Ga0116231, IMG submission 89695) | Host-associated microbial communities from peat moss isolated from Minnesota, USA - S1T2_Fd - Sphagnum magellanicum MG | ecosystem: Host-associated > Plants > Peat moss > Unclassified...
AAATGGATGGATGAATATGGAAGGATAGTATGGATAGATGAAATGGATGGATGAATATGGAAGGATAGTATGGATAGATGAAATGGATGGATGAATATGGAAGGATAGTATGGATAGATGAAAATGGATGGATGAATATGGAAGGATAGTATGGATAGATGAAAATGGATGGATGATATAGATGCACGAATATGGATTGCTAGTAATGGATGGAATTGATGTTCTAGATGGATTAGTATGGATGGATGGTATGGATGGATGAATATTGATTGATGGCAATGGATGCTTTGGAAGATGGTAGGTATTATTGTCCCTCCAAAGAAACAAAACACACCCAAAAACAAAAAGAAAAAAACACACTAACTATGTACCAAGTTTTATTATGTTGGTTTTTAGTTTTAAGGTTTTTACCTAGTGAGGTTAAAGTGCACAGTTTCGTCATGCATATTGCCGCCGCCCTCTCTCTCTTCTGTCCGTGTGTCCGTCTCTCTCTTTCTCTCTCAAATTGTGCTTGAGCTTTTGTATTTTAAATGTCAGAATCCAAGAATCCCATGGGTTTGATCAGTTCATCACGCAACCCTTTGCAGCCACGTCTTGATTTGCAGAGCTAAAGCCTTTTGGTTGCAGCAACAACGGAGCTTCTGCCAGATTTCTCTTTTCCAAAATCTCCCCAAAAGTTCCCCTCTCTCTCTCCCTTGTGGCTGGAAGAACCCCCCCAAAAAACAAATAAATGAATAAACAACAACCCATCTCATGACTTTCTTCAGTGACAAGATGCAGTAGTGTGTAGTAGTACCTTATTGCAAAAAGAGCATTTGTTTTTAGTTTAGTTTTTCTTTCTTGTTCTGTGATGTCTTCCTTACATTGGGAAGTATGTTGTGATGACACACGCCAAGTCTGAGCTTGCTGGATGTGATGTTGTCAGTATAAGCATATGTGTTTGAAGATGATGGGTTGCATTTGTTTTGTTTGAATCTCAAGTGGTTGTTGCTCAAAAGCTGGGATTTTCTTTTCTTTCTTTCTTGTTGTCGAAAGTGATTGGTTTTGTGGGTGCTTCTGGAGTTTGGAGTTGGTGGGTACCCTATTTTGGTTTTCTGGCCTTTCTCACAAGATGAGATTCTTGGAGTTTTTGTATTGGTTTGGAATTTTGGGGAGTGTGTTGCTTTTGGGAGATGGTGGTGGTGGTGTTGATGGGTTCAAGCTTTTGTTCAAACCCCAAGACTTGTTACCAGTTTTGCCACACTCTGTGGCATGGCCAGTGCTCAATAGCTTGAACAACGCAGTGGATTTGCTGCCTAAGTTTGTGGGAGCGGTGGCTTCAGAGAAAGACAACATCACTTGGAAGGGTACTTGCTTCTTCGAGAATGAAGCTTACATCGAGTACACTGAGCCCAAAGAAGAAGGCAAACACGGTGGTGCGATTCTCCATATCAAGGTGCCCCAAAAAAAAAAAAGAAAAAAACAACTAACCGGAATTTCTACCCTCTTTTTCTCTTAGTTTCTATTTTGTACTTTCCAATTTCTCTTCTGCAAAATTTCTGCAAAACCATTTTCTCTTTTTGTTGCTGCTGGATGGCATACCTATTGAGAACTAAGTGTTCCTTCTCTTTTCGAGTTTACCAAACAGGAGAGAATATTTTCTGTTGAAGATTTTCTTGCAAAACAGATTTTTTCTTTGCAACTGTAAGACTAGGTTTTTGTTTGATCTGGTGGAGAAAACCCATGGTTTACTGGCAAATCTTGCAATTGTGGGAATAGGTTTTGTACCTGATGGAGGAACTGTATTGAACCAATCACCCCTTCTCTGTGGAAATTAGTCCAAAACTTTGATCTGATCCCCAAATCCACAAGCATACAGATGATATTCATAGACCTAGCAATCAGAAAGATTGGGTGTGGTTTTTTAGAAAAAAAAGTCACACCCACACTTTTGTTTTGCAGTAATTGCAGTATGAAATTCAATGGATTTGAGGAGTTCTAGCCTTAAAATTGCAATTTAACTTCTTACATGTGGCCTGGTTTTCAAGTATATATATGGTTTGTCAAACTCTGTTTGGTCGGTCATTGGGATTCTTGATTGAGTGACCCAAAAAAGATGGGTTTCTGCTTTGGCAAACTTTTACTTCTTGTGAAATTCAGGCGTCTGCTGCTACTGTTGCAGTAATATTTAGCAAGGTTTTTGCTACAGTGTAGTGGGGTGCTGCTGGCAGACAAGCAACGCACATAGCTGGACATGCTTGGATCTGTATGTGTTTGCCACCCCATATAGGGTTACATGGGACTACTACTTTTTGGCACGCAATCATACGCTCAAGATCGATGAGTGGCAGGAAGGAGAACTTGACTATGTAAGAAGCAGCACTCTTATCGCTCTATGTCACAGATTTTGCTGCCTTTCAGTCTTCAACTCCTTGGTAGTGTAGTTCAAACTCTCCTTTGCAAGAATTCAAAAGCTAGGTCAAGAATCACTCATGCAGATGTTTTGATGAGGAGTGGTAAGTTGAAGGAATTCTCTATCTATCAGGAAACATATTGTGTCTGAGAGTGGAGAATGGGTGCCAGCTGTGGCCCATCATCTTCTGAACAACTTTAGCTTTTGCTGTTTTTATGAGACTTTGCAGGTGAAAACTAAGGGATTCTCAGTGTTCTTGATGCCTGCTGGTATGCTTGGTACCATGGTGGCTTTGTGGGATGCGCTTCCTATCTTTTCGAATTCAGGCTGGGGGGAGAGTGCTAATATTGCATTTCTTGAGTCACACATGGGTGCCAATATCACTAAGCGCCCACAACCATGGGTTACCAATATCAGTACTGCAGATGTCCATTCTGGTGACTTTCTGGCACTCTCCAAGGTCAGAGGTCGCTGGGGTGGGTTTGAGACTCTTGAGAAATGGGTGACGGGTGCATATGCTGGTCATACAGCAGTCTGCCTGCGTGACCCAGACAACAATCTCTGGGTTGGAGAATCTGGCCATGAAAATGAAGAGGTAGGTACTTTGTTTTGTTTTTGTGTGTTACTGGTATGCAGATGTTGTTCATTCACCCTTCATAAACTCATCTGAGGTTTGCTTGGTGAGGTAGGATTCACCCAACTGCAGGAAAAAGCAGTTTGTTTGATTCTGTAGATGAGTCATGGCACTGATGGATGACATAGCTTGCAATGAATGATGTCCTTTACAGGGGAAATTATTGCTGATGCACATGTGCAATCTTTTGGCAACAGGGAGAGGAGGTGATTGTGGTTATACCGTGGGAGGAGTGGTGGGAGCTGCAGCTCAAAGATGTGGCAGCACCACATGTTGCTCTGCTCCCTATGCACCCTGATTTGCGGGCAAGATTTAATGAGACAGCTGCCTGGGAATATGCACAGCGTATGAATGGGCTACCTTATGGCTACCATAACATGATATTCAGCTGGATAGACACCCGTCGTGATAACTATCCTCCCCCACTTGACTCCAATCTGGTTAGTGTGTAATACTCAATGCGGAGTGCCTGCATGCTCCCTCTTTTTTTTTCTCTTTCTAAAATATTTCGCCAGTGCTATTTGTACTCTAGAAGAAACACATAGCAGAACTGTTTTTGGAGTGTCTTTTTGGTTGCAAACTGAAATTTGTCAGAGAAATGGATATAACAGGTTGCATCAGTCATAACAATGTGGACACGTCTCCAACCATCTTATGCATCCAACATGTGGAACGAAGCTTTGAACAAACGCCTTGACACTGAGGTAAATCCAGTGGAAGCTTTGTGATACAGACCATAACAGCTTAATAAATCTGGGTGCTTGCAGTTTGTCGACTTTCTTTGCTGTGTTTCTTTCGAATATGGACGGACATCTCTCAGATATACATTATTCACCTGTGATTTTTGTGATGTAATTGTCCACCAGGGTTTGGACTTGCCGAGCATTATAGTCGAGAGTGAAAAGCGTGGGATTTCTTTTGCGGAATTGCTGGCAATTCCAGAGCAAGATCATTGGGAATATAGTGATGGATTCTCCACAACATGTGTGGCTTTCATACTGCAGACTTACAAAGCAGCTGGCCTTTTTGGTCCTCTTTCAACTTCCATTCAGGTTACTGAGTTCACTGTAAGGCATCTCTCCACATGCTCTTTTCTTCATCTTTCTTTTTGCCTTCATGGGGTTGGGAGCAAATTGGGTTTCCCAACCAGTAGTATTGCCCTCCTTTTTGTGAAAGAAACACTATGCTTTGGAATTTAGGGATCTAAGTGATGCAGCAGCACTTCATATGATTCTTCTTGCCTGGCAGATACGAGATGCATACATGTTGAAGCTTTGGGAGGATGATATTTCAAGGCTACCTGCCTGGTGCAATGGGAACAGCACATCTCCTCAGCCCTACTGCCAGATCTTGGGTCAATACAATATGGAGCTCCCAGGATACAACACAATCATACCCTATCCACACATGAATGAAAGATGCGCTAGCCTTCCACCAGTGTACAAGAGACCCAGCAAATGCTAAAACATAAAAGGAGCTGAGTGATCACTTCTGGTCACTTCACAACTGCAAAACATGATTGGGTGACCTGCTAAGAGTATGCTCATGATGCAGACATCACTGTACAAAATTCTGGGTGGGATGTGGACCATTGGCATTGTTGGGCCATAGCTGTTTTGAATACTGGGTGTTTACCGATGATGCCATTGTGGACAGAATTAGAACATGAAGTTGGGAGACATTGTGGGCCCTCTCTTCTTGACTATCATGATAGCTTCTTACAGTGCTATTTCATTGCGCTCAGTGATTTGCTGAACTACACATTTTGATACTCAGTGAGTTGCTGAACTGCACACTGTAATATTCAGTGATTTGCTGAACAGCACATTGTGATACTCGGTGCAAATTGCACCTTTGTAGGGATGGGTAAGCTCCACAGGTGTCTGTCTCTGATGGATTCCACCTTTGAAAGCCAGCCAATATTGTGTAAGCCCACACTATTCATAATTTATAAGAAGTCTATCCATTTGAGTTTCAGAATACAGTTTGTCTAATGTGAGCCAGAACCTGTGTTGATACTGCAAGGTTAAATTTTGTACACCCCTGAGCACCTGTGTGAGAACTTTTGTTTTTCAGCTAACCATCAAAGGAGATGTAGCAATCTGTCCATGACTGACTGAAGTGTCACAAGGTTGTAGCATTCTCATCTCATGGGTGGTCTGCTTCTATGTCAGGAGAATTGTGACAAGGTTTGCAGCATTCTCATCTCATGGGTGGTCTGCTTCTATGTCAGGGAAATGGTCACAAGGTTGCAGCATTCTCATCTCATGGGTGGTTTGCTTTTATGTCAGGAGAATGTCAGAGCACTAAATGCCAGTGCTTCATTTTCTACTCTCTTGAACTCTGTTATATGGACTCCTAAAAACAAAGAATGGGAGCTTTCATCCAAAACCATACAAAGGAGAGTAGAAAGGAGGTGTGACTTCAATGCAGAACAGATTCACAGGGTTGCTTCAGGACTATCAAGTCCCCAATAGCTTGCATCTTCTCAGCATCTCTTCTCACATTAGGTACCATGCATAAAATATAAACCCCAAGGTACAAAACCCCCTGCTGTGACTCATCAACCAGCAACAACAGTAAGCACAAATTCCAATTCTCTCATATGCTGATGAATCACCAACCAATATTTGCAGCTATCAAATCACACATGATCCCACCTTCCAGTTGATGTAGTTGCAAGATCTGAAATAAAAAAACCAGTGAAGAAGATGGCACCAAGCTACCATCATAGGAAGAAGTGTTGAGAGTTCTTGAAGTTTCAGGCATAACACTTCCTGGATTTATGTACAGTGTCTTGAAAGTTTTGTGAGGTGCTTGTGTGATGTTGTGCACAGTTTACAGTTAGTTTGTTAGGAATTGCACTGCAAGGCCAAGTAGAAGAAGGAGAGGACGAAGCAAAAGAGTAGACAACGCCAGCTACAACTGGCTTCCAGTTGCTGTTGAGCATTTTGCAGCTTTCACTGGTACTAGGCCTTGATCCTCTCAGACTTGGACTTCTTCATCTCTTCCCTTCCCCTCTGAAATATATCTGCATCCATCTCTGCTTTTCACAAGTTACCCATTGTTGTAATTGTCTCTTGCACTTGCTTCAGTTCTTCTGCACATTCTTGTTCTCTTTGGAAATGATCCACGTTTTTCTCTCTCTGTGAGATCTTGCTTTGCTTCTTGGACGAGCAGCAAGAATAGCCTTGTCTCCTTCTTCTTCTTCTTCCTCAGAAATAAGGCTTCGTCTCTCAGACTGTGGGTGTACATACAGACAGCTCCATGAGATGCTGCATCCTGACTTCTTGTAAGTTCCTCCTGACTCTGTATTAAGTCTTCATGATCTGAGCACGAATCCAAGAATATACATCATAGAGATCATGTGCATAGAAGATCTAGCATGCAGCTTTTGGAGGAGAAACTGATTTGAGATAGAACTGTGAGAGACACATGACATGATCAATCCTACTTCAGGCTGAGGACAATGTTCTTCTGTGCATGAACCATTGTGTTTGGAAGTTTGTTTGATACAATCTCTGGCTCTCAAGAGCATGATTTGTGCAGCCTCTTGTTCAATGAGCTCAAGGAGGAATGAAGGCATGATATGATGATCCAGGTTGATAATAGGGTTTTCATGACTGTCAGATTATTTTTATTTTTATTTTTTTTTCTCTTGGGGGATTGTTGAATCTTTGAAAATCTCCAGGGTCCAAGACCCTCTGGACCAACTGTCAGTGATGAGTGTGCATATTATGTGCACTGGTTTTCAGATTGTTTCTTTGAAAAACTCTGGAAAACCTGAGCAATCTGCACGTGACAGTGATGATGAGTGCATATGGTATTGTTTTCAGATTGTTTCTTTGAAAAGCTGTGGAGGACTCTGAGCTGCACCCGACAGTGAAGAGCATTATTTCCATGTGATTCTCTGCTTTCAAATTGCTTTTTAGTAGCTCCAAGTTTTTGAAGAATTTCCATACCATTGGAGCCTTTTTCAGATACCATACCATACCCTAGACCATACTGTTTTCCATACCATTCTCCAATTGTTTTGAAACCTTGGGGTCCCTCCACGATCTTTTGTAAATGATCAGGTAATGGGTGTTGTATGCATCTTGCTGCAGCAGGGACCCACCTGATGTCATCAAGACTGTAAAGGATGCTGCTTCTGCAACCAACTTGTGATCAATCATGAGGTGGGTATGCATGGCTTCTTCGTACTTCCTTTTCACGTTGGAAGATTAGTAAAATCAATGAACAGTTTTCTGTTCCAATCAATTTGCGCATCAATTGCAGACAGAGAGATACTGTCTGATGATAATCAAGATTTTTGTAGCTGCAGGCACAGCAAATTTGAGGAATGTTCAACATGTTTTGCTCAATTTTTTGGAGTGAGTAAAAAGATAAGATCCCTCTTTGACTGATTTGCAGATCCAGGACTCATTTCCATGGTTTTGAGGAGTACATGATCAGCCAGGCTGAGCTGCTGTAAATTTTATGGAAAGCTCATTATACTTCCTGTTTTTGTTTATTTCTGAAGTTGGCTGAGTTCTGATACTACTCCTGGAGGTACTTAGGCACACCTCAAAACTCAGACTTGAATGCTAATTTTCCCCCTTGAAATTCTGGGTCAGGAGCTTAATCCCAGTATGGAATTATGGTATGATCCTGAGCTTAATCAAATTGGTATGATCCCAAGCCTGAATTTGAAAACAAAGTTGGTGTGATCGCAAAACTCATGGGTGAGATTTGGAACTATTGAGCTTGGGATTATTCCGATGTTATTTTCAAATTCAAGGACTCAGGTAATGTCCATGATTCTCAAAGTAGGAAACTTTGATGAGCTTTTGACAGGATTCAATGTTCAATGCTTCTTCTTCTAGGGCAATTAATTGTGGCAAGTGGGCAATCAAATAGTTTGAAATCTGTTGCCAAAATTGCCAAGGGTTTGCTACCTGGTACATAATTCTGAGAAAGAGTTTTGCCTGTGGGCCTAGTCATGGCCTGCAGTCATCACATTTGACCTAAATGGTTGTGTTCAAGCTTTTATAAGGTTTAGCAGGTTGGTTTGCAGATTTCAATCCAGATCATCCAGAGTACTCAGAAAACCACATAATTATACTGCTGGAGCTATATATATTTATCTTCTAATGCTGCCTGGAATCACTAATTGCTCCTCTCACATAAGCTACTGATGTTCAAATCTGGTGGGGTTGAGAGTCAGGGTGCAGGCACCAGTCATGGCACAGCAGAAAGTTGGGAACAACTTGTTTCACCCTGGAGGAGCCTGCAACATCCACTCCCCAAACTCATGATCAGAGGAGAGAATTCCATCACATTGTGAATCGGATATACTTATTCAACATTGATTCAACAACAAACAGCAAATTAGCTGTGGATCAGCCTGGAAACTTAAAGACCTAATCTGATTATGCAGCCTCCATCATTCCCATCAAAGGAGAAGTGCCTCAAGCATGGACATTTAAGGTACACCACATAAGTTATACATTGTTTCATAAAATCAAGGTCAATGTAGGTTAGCCTCTTGTTAGGGTCGCTTTCCATTAGCTTTGCTGTTGTCGCATGTGCACATAAGATACGTTGATGACAGCAAGGTAATGGAAGTCAGGTGCCATGCTGCATTAACAATCACTTTCCATTGGAGAGCTGAAACTGTTTTGGAAATCTATAATTAACTAATGCTGTGAATGTTTGGACGAAAGAAACAAGTGGCAACATTGTAGGGAACATTAAAAGGAAAATATGTTCTCATAAGAAGGATGACAATTGTCATCCTCCAATGATTCACAAGTTGACTAAAGAGTTCTCACAACTCACAACTCTGCATGGACTTGTTTTGTTGTGAGGTCATTGTGATAACAGCTAGAGGGAAAAACATGTAATGGAAGTTTGTTGGGGCAGAATTTCTGATCACAACACTGAAATGAAAACAGACCTTTAGGGGGTCTAAGCACACTACAAAATGTAGACACAGAAAGTGAAATTTTAAATTTCAATTTATGTGACAATCATAAATGTTACCATGCTTTCACCCAATATATTAATCGAAAGAGTCTAGATGTTCAATACAAAGTTTTTGATTGTGTTGTGTATGTCCAAGTGTAAGGATGTGATGAGTGAGGACCAGTGTTTTTTTTTTTCGGGTGAATTTTCGTACTGTCACAACAAAATAAATCAATCTGGCATGAAGTGTGCAAAGGGATAATTGAAAACATGTGTCAAAGTTGTCAAATTTTGAGAAAAAAAACTCAGAAGTTTTCTTATCTAGACAATGAGTTCTTGGAGGTCACCAGAACAAAGCAGGATCTTAAAGAAATTGTACTTTGCTGGCAGACCTCTTGACAAATTTGGCTCATTCGTCTTGTGGCTGATTGCTAGTCCACCTGCTTGACAATGAGGTTTTTAGCAAAATTTCACAATTTGGCGATTTTTTAAAGAGAATGAAAAGAACACCAAAAAAATAATTGTGATGTTATGGATTTTTTTGGGCCAGTTTTTGGTCATATGTAGACCTAGGAACTTCCTAAGTCGCCACTTGTAGCAGCACTTTTCGAAAAATGCTACAGCTCACCTTGGAAAGTCACCATTTAAATGCTAAATAATGCTGGGGATGCTTGGCAGTAGACCTACTTGAGGAATTTGAGGAAAAAAACTCTCTTGGTGAGGACTGTGGATTGTGTTTTTCTCATTGCTGTGCACACATTTAAAGACTTCATAGTTTCTTTTTTATGTGATTTTCACAACAATTTTTCTTTTAATTTCATATTGTTGGTCATAATTTGTAAAATTAGACCCTACTAAATTCTGTCCCTGAGGCATTAAAACTTTGCTGCTTGCTAACTAATTTCCAAACATTGACAGTACATTGAAATTTGACGTGTGAAACTTGAATGGGGAGTTCATGGTTTTGTCAGTTAGTACAGGTACGGCATTATTTATTGTATTTGTTCTTTTCCACAATCTCATCTTTCCATAGGAGTACCTGCCATGCTGAAATTCATTTAGCTGCTACTAGATTCAAGCCACGCACACACACGCGCACAAGTACGTGTTGTGGAAGTTTGCAAAATCCAGGCAAAAATCCTTACACTAGATTTTACCATAGCTAGGGTTGCCTAATTAGGATCTCCATTTTAGGGATCTAGGAAACATGCATGTCTAGTATAGAGAAAAGTTAAGCCTAGCTAGAGAGGGGGGTGCATACGGATAGATTGATTACGAGGTCATAATGGCGAACGAAAGAGCTTCTTTTTATAGAAACCTGTATAGAAACAATAAAACCGTTATGTACAATCATGGCGTGTGTCCTGAATCCTAACCCAGAAACTGTTGGTATCTCGACTGGTGGTAGCCGGTATCAACTGGTTTTCCCGTTGACTCTGGTACTGGGTCCGACGGCGGCGGGGCGCTCTCAAATTTGCCACGAGTGCTGATCAGTTATTGCGTCCGGCCGTTCTTGAGTACGTTGCGTTATATTGGCTTGGCCGCGCAGGGCGCCCCGGGGGGGGGGTGTGGAAACTGATCAACTGCGTGATATTTGGCGTTGGGTCTTTGTTGTTTCACGTGCGATCGAGGAAAGTCTCTTTCTAGTATTTTATAATTGAGAATGTGATGCGTGGTGTGCCGTTCTTTTGTTTTTGCGTGTTAGAAACTTGTAGTCTTTTATTGACTGACGTAACAATGAGAATGTAATAATTCTTCCTATTGATCTCGTGGTATCTGCATGAAGTTGCAATGCGGATGCAGTGCTCTTGCTGGGACGCTTCTTAAGTTGGGTTGATAATTTTGTGTTTGATATCTATTTCAATCTCAATGACGTAGTTGCTAGAAGGGCACAAGGGCGCATCGTTTTAAAAAAAATTGTTGCAGTTCTTGATCTTACGTCGCCTTTTCTGCCCTCCCCTTCCTATATATGTAGAAGCAGTTATTATTTTTGCGTTGTTACCTTTAGATTGAGGCACATGATCTCTGCAGCTACTGCATATATACAATGAATTTGCTTTCAAATCGTGTATTATATGTTGGCTGGAGATGGATATAGGACTGCTGTAAAAGTCTGTGTTCAAGCATTTTGTAGCTGCAGCAGCCTACCTGAATTGATCTGATTATTATTCTCTTCTCTTGATCAAATGAAAATCTTCTCGTTTTCAAGTCCATTGATGAAAAGCCGGACTTGGAATTTATATCCTGCGCCTTCAAATGTGGTCAGAATTCGGTAGCTGCTAAACTGGCTGTAATTAGGTATTAGCATCTGCAGCTGAGTGTTCAGGAATCCGGTGTAACTTTTGCATCAGGTTGTTTCGGTAGGTACATGGAAGTCATCATGTTGACTGAATATCATCAAATTAGTACAGCAGCTTTAAGTTAGAATTCTGCAGGCCTGCCGCCTAATTTGCAGGTAGTACATCCTGACGCGCATACTGAGCTCCAGCAGCAGGTTCAGCTCATTTGCGAGTTTGAATATCAGCTGGAGTACGTCCTGTCTCAGATCACATGCAGCTGCAGGTGACTGGTAATCCAGAATGTACAAAGCTGTACCTGCTTGTGTATTAAGCTGATGACGGTAGAGCAAGCAGCTGGTCATGAAGCTGCAGCTTTAGGGTTTGGAGTGCAAAGCGAAACCCTAGAGATGTTCACTCGATGTTGAGAGAGGTCCTTAATGGTGCAGAGGAATTGCTCCAATTACTGGAACAATTCTGGAAGTTGCAGCTCTAGCTGCTAGCAAGTTCCTTATCGACTCCTAGCTATTCTGTTTCCAAATGGGAAGCATCCCAAGTGCGATTGTTTAACATGGGTCTCATGACTTTGATGAACTGATGAGGTTCATGATGTGCAACGAACATTCTTGAAGAGCAGTAACCACATTCAGGAATGCTGAGACCTCGAACCCAGAGTTGAATATGGGTTATTTTACTTTGGCCATCTCATGGGCTGGAGCAGCTGCAGCTGCTGGTTACTGATTGAATTCTTAACTTACTCAATGAAGTTCATTGCACATGTATGTTTATAGTCCAGAAAACGCAGCAACGTTGCAAATAAATCTTCTCTCACAGTTCTTCAGTCGAGCAACACAAGAAGCAGAAGATGCAGAAGCAAACATATAAATTTTCTCCTCACATTGCAATTCTGTGAACTTCAGTCTCCCGGAACACAAGAAGCAGCAAATGCAGAAGCAAACATTTTCTTGCAACAATAGTTCTTCTCACAGTGCATGAGTTCTTCGGTCGAGCAACACAACCAGAAGCAAATCCGGAAGCAAACATCTTGCAAGCACAATTACAATATTTCTTCTCACACTGCAATTCTATCTTCAGCCAAGCAACAACACTGCAAGAAGACATTGAATTTGGGAAAATCCTGAAAACAAAGGTATAGAAAAGCCTTCGAAGAGGTCGATGCAGAAGCATTTACAAGGATGGTCTTCACTGCATGAGTTCATGAACACACAAAAAAAGAAAAAGGAAAAAACAGTGTTCAACATTGAAAGAAGTCTACACATCCTGGACTATCTCAGATGTGCAGTCTTCTCTCGATTAGGGAAAGCGATGGAAATCCTACTCCTGAGCCGATCAAAATTTTCGGAGTTTGATCCTAGCTACCTTACATCAGCTCTGAAAATGGATCTTTCTTCCCCTCCTCCGCGAGGTCCCATGCATGCTAGAATGAAGCTAAGACATGCAAGGTCCGTGTCAAAGCAGCAGTCATTGCAGCTGGAGTTGCTGCATCATGACTAGAGACGCTTTAAGGTCAGATCGTTCAGGTAGGAGCCATCAGTGCGAGTGATGCACTCGCATATGTAGAATCCTGACGGCATGGTGACCACTTGCGCGAATTCTTGGATTTCCGGATCATGTTTCGGAGAGGGAGATGGTCGAGTGTTGTAGACTCGTCTGATCTTCAGCTTTTTCAACAAATAGCTTTTTTCGTCTTTCCAAAGCTCGAAGATGTAGAGATTGGGTCCAATGAACTCCGACGACTTGAAGTAGATTCTCCCACCGATTTGGGGATCCATCATCTGAAGTAATCCGTTGACAGACACGAGTTTGCCTGGCCTGTAGTCGACGTTGACACGGTTCATCCTTTTGGTCATCCAGTCACTCATCACATACCTCATCAGGACGAGGATGTTGGGTGGCATATATGCGCTAAAATCCCTGCACACGATGCGATCCACTTCCCCCACAACACGCTGCAGCTAGACACGAGCCAAGGAACATCAGATCAATTCCACTCAATGAGCTGTAATTTAGCTCTCACAGAAGAACCCAAAGAAGAATTACAGCTTCAAGAAGACTATATCGAAGCTAAAGAAAACAGAAACATATGCAAGCTTATGACCCAAAGAGAAAACACGTAGGAAAGTCTACAAGAGCTTTAGAGACCAGCAGGAAAGCTCTTGAGATAAGCTCTAAGCACGTCGTCTGTAGACAGGCCACTCGCCATGCATGCAAAGGAACCGACTGCAATAGTGCTCAAGGACTTAAGAGTTGCATTGTATATCAGATTACATTCTACAAGCAGCTGCATGCAGTAGTAGAGCAGCTGCAGGAAGTATATACTTACGACCCCTTCGACGGCTGTTCCGTCGTCTGCTGGCACTGATCTGGCGGCCAACCAAGCTGAGAAGGAAGCCATGGTGAAACTCTTCTGCTGCTGGTCTGTAAATGCAAGGAAATGAACAGTTAGCAGCAATGCAGGCAGAATTGGTGCACAGAACTGAAAAGCGAAAAAAAAAGAGGAATGCGAATGAGAATAAGAGAGCGATAGCTATAAAGGGAATGCAACAGTATTTCCTGGTAATAGAAAATTCTTGTGCAGCAGCTGGGTTTCAACTACTACCGGTGATGATTGTGCAGCAGGTCTGCAAGATCAAGTGCAGAGAAAGTTTGTGCAAAGATTAGAAGGCCAGCGACGGGAGCTCGCTCTGTGCAGAATGAAAGAAAAGCTGGTGGGTGCAAGACGAGAGGAGGGAGAATTGTTCTCCACAAGAAGTGTGGAAGAGAGAATAATGAGCTTTGGAGTGGTGAACTGGTCCTGATATATACACATCCAGACAGCAGCTGCAGCAGAGGATTCAGACCGCCTTCTTTCTGCAGCTACCACCCTGTTACAAGTAACTACAGGCGAGCTGTGGAAACTAGCTAGCACGGTACGACTACTAGGTAGCATGGTACTGAGTCGGCAAGGGTTAGAAAACATCAGAATCGATGATCTAGCTATTCAGTAATGTCGACACTACCTAGCTACAGGCCGAGCTCTTTTTCTTTTCTTTTTCATTTCTTTTCCTTCATCTCCCTTTGACTCAATAGTCACGATCGCGGTTCGATTGATAAGCCTTGGAAAAGAAAACCTGACGAGCTAGCTGATCGTCCATATGGCCTAGACTGCCCGGACGCTGTCTATCCTTCGAGAAAGTTCTGAAGCCCAACGCTTACTTTCAACCTTGTTCGGATCAATTGCCGGCCGCCATCAGTTCCATTCTTATAACCAGTGGATCGATCATCGTTTGCTTGCTGGTGGGCACTGGGAAGTAGGGGGAAGACCTCATTCTCCGGCAAAATGTCGTCATCGCCTATGATGAAATTATTTATTTATTTTATTTCTTTTCTTAGTTGGTCGCTTTCTAGCCACCATGTATATCTCTAGATATTGCAGGTTTCAAATGAAATACTAGTTCAGCTAAGTCTGGATGCAAGTTTAACGCCAAAACAATAATTCCCTGCACTTTTAGGGTCACTCTCTGTGCATGGATAGTATATGAGTCCCAATATTCATAAAACACTTTTTAAGGATTTCTTGTGGGACCATTGATTAAGAAGTCTAGCTTGAATTTCCCCTCCGCAAAAAACATGAAATGTTTTGTTTGAAAATGGGAAAATACAATGATTCCTCTGTTTCACAATGGGAAAATTAGAATAAAACATTGAAATATTGGTCCCTTGGGAGATTCCTTTGGAGAGTTCTTTTCCCCTATGTTTTGTTAATTCAACTTGAATTCATTGGAGTCTTCCACTCACTCTTTTCCCTGCATGGATTCAATGCCAAAGAAGTTTCTTGTGACTACAGCCTCCAGACCTCACGATAACAGAAGATGCGGCAGTTTTTTAGGCACCTGACGATTTGAAGAACCTGGAGTGATAAAAAAAGCTGCTAGAGTTCAGCTTCAAGATATCTACTAGAGGTCATCAGCTGGTGGACCTAGCTACTTTTACTCTTTTGCTGCCTGCAGGGAATCACAAAATCAACATATAACAATGGGTAGAAGACTTCTGAACTACCTTGTCAGAATTAATCAGAGGATGTCACAAAGATTCATATATATTGTCTCTATAAGAGATGTCAGGAATATTTGGGGACATGGGAAAAAGAATGCAGCTACACTAGGTAACAGAAAGCTCCTCCAGATTAGCTAACAGAACTCAGTTTGATCTAGTTACAGTCTTAATTATGAATGAGGCACTTCTGTTGAATATCATACAAAGACAGTGGCCCACAAAAGAGAAGAATATTAGTTTTAAATTAGAAAGAAAATTTAACGGATTGATCATCATCCCGGCTGATACTTAGCCAAAGAACAGACAAATTTCACTCCTCCCTATTCCGGCCTCGGCGGAAAATTGGAATTACAAACTGTGCACAACTCTGCTGAAGTTTTAACCTAAAACTAATATTGCAGTAAGTACATTACGATAAGCTCAAAAGCTGCTGATGACGATGCTAATGATCATAGCTGATCATGTTTCCCACATTTGACGGTCGACTACTAATTGTCAGGTACTTGTACGTCCTTAAACACAGCCTGTCTGGGTAACAGCGGTTTTGCAAACTACTACTTGCCTGCTGCAGAGCCTGCAGCTTCTGCGTTTGTTGTCTCCTTCTAAGTTCATTGTCCGTTGCTTTTTGACTAATAAACTGTACTCATAAGTAATTTGATTATAACAGTGAGTGCGGCGTGAATTTAGCTGCCTAATTTTTGTGCTATTCCTGTACTCCTAGACGTTACAACTTCAACATGGATTAATTATTCACCAGCAATAATATTCTGAGGCAAACCCAATTCATTTATAAGAACAAAGTAGCCTGTTGCTCCTGCAACCCAGACCAGTCTATGGAACATACTATCCACAAACTTAGTTAGCTGTGCCTTAATTACTAGAGAACTATGAAAGAAATGACTCTAGATGGTGTTGTAGGTTTAATATTATTAATATCTTTTATAGAAGACTCTAGAATCCTGCTCTAGCCAGAGTTTTTCTTTTTTTTCCCTTCATATTTATTATGTACCTGAACTGAAGAGCATCCAGAATACAGTAGAGCCAAATTTGGCTGTAAACAGAATATGAATGTAAAAAGTTTAAGATTCCTTCACATTTTTGGCTACCTGTTGCTAGAACCCAATAGAGAAACCTGACGACATTTAAAAAGGAAGCACTGTGAAAATTTGGCAATCTAGAAAGCCCAAAAACAAATAATTTTAGCCATTTTGAAAATTTTAAAAACCAACTCTCTACATTTAGCCAGAAAAAAAAGCTTGCTAGTACTAGCTACTAGTCTGCTCTTTCTCTTTTTCTCTCTTTTTCAAGCCCTGGCTTTATTTTTGGCTGCCAGTCAAAGGGGACAAAAAAACTCACTATGATCATACTTAGTGAAGTAGACAACCAGCTGTAAACACGCTTCAAGTTACTTACTGTCTTAATTGCTACCCTAGAAAGTAGTACTGTGGGCGGAATATCTGGAGCCAGCTCACTAATACTGCAGCAGTCTTAATTAATGTCAGGTGCATGATTGAAACAACACTAATTAATTTGTAGCCTTACTGCATAACATCAAAGAAGTAATTTGAATTTCAAATTGTGTTCCCCCAGGAGCAAGGTTTTTGTTATTTTTTTTTTTTTTCCAAATTTTCACATCCTAACAACAACAAAAGGTGGAGTTGCAATTTGCAAATGATGCAAAGGACTTCTTTTTTTTTTTTGGGGAAAAATGGGCCAAAGTTGGCATATTATGAGGAGAAAAAAATTCTGAAATCACCATATTCAGACTTGATCGGTTCCAACATGTCACCAAAATATAAGAGGAATCTCAATTTTTTTTACTGTCCTCTCTGACCTGTAGCCAAATTTGAGTAAGCCCAATCATCCTCTTATGGAATGATTACCAACCCACCTACCTCACAAATTTGAAAAATAATACACTGCCACTGAGTGGACTTAATGATTATATTGCGATAATAACAATGTTAAATCATTTGATGTGTAAACATATCTACCCTGACCTTTTATCATGTTTTTTCCACCATTTGCAGTTTAAACTCCACCAAAAGCAATACGTTCCATGACAAGTATTACTAATAAACTGCTGTTCTCCATGCACAGCTCAGTTCATAACCTGAAATACTAGTGTAATTAGGCTCACATCAGGTTCAAGAAAAAATTTCTTTAGTTTTCTTAATTTGGACCTTGCACATCATGTTATTGTCACTTTGGGGGATATGATATCAGCACTAGTTCAGATATTGCTCAATATTGCTTTATGGATGGAAAAGTTTTGAAACTCCTCAGGTAGCTTTCAATACTGAAATTTGATAGGTATTCTTATAAGCTTTTCTGGATTACCCACATAGTTGAATAGTATGTTTGACGAAAAATAATATTATTTTGAGCCATGCTGAAAAGAAATTTAAATATTTTTCTCCAAAGAAATTTTTTTGGTGAAGGAAAATGAAACATTTTTTGAAATATTCTATTTGTTGAGATGGAATCTTCAAAATTAAATAATTATTTGGCACAGACGTGGTGAACCTGCTATTCAGGTACTGGCAGTGACTCATGGTGAGTGCCAAGTGGGGGAGCTGTCATGAATTTGTGGACAATTCCATTCCTGAACTCTTGAGCTCATGAGCATGCCTAAATTATTGGGTGTTGCTTTCGCCTGCCTGACCTGTAATTAATTGCTTGAGATTGATGAAGGTTAGTCCTCAAGTGCAGACTCAAAACTGTTAATGCTGTCCATCATTTATGATAATGGGACTCGTAATAAGTTCTGAATAACCTTAATTAAATATATTTGGGTCTTTCTTCTTTTGCAGTTAACGATGTTCTGGGTCTTTTTTTATTGCTGCTAGCAGCTGCACAGCACTGAAATTTTTAATAAGAATTCTATTTCTTTAAATTGGTGCCTAAAATTTAAGGTGTGACTCATGAGGAGGCAGCACAGAACTTCTGAATAATTTACATCTACCCATGTAGACTTACACATACATCCACTCATGCAACAGTCAGTCATGCAAACTGGGGGTCTAAAAAGTTTGCACCACAAAATGTACCTAACTAAATTCCCTTTGTTCAATTCCAGGTCGATAGTGGTCAGCTGGTGAGCAACATTAATATAAACAGATCTGTGTGAAAATGCTCTGTGTACATGCCCTGTGGACACTGCTGTAAAGCCTGATTTGTAAAACCTGATATGTCCAGTCCACCTGTTGAAATATTCAAACAATAGAATTTCATAAATTAGGTAGGCTCTTGAATTTTTGCTCAATCAGTAGCCACCTGCTCTGACGATCCAGATTTATATATATCCAAAATTCAGGTGCTCAAGAGTTATAAATATGTTTTGCCAAGAGTTTTTATGCAAACTTTGTGATTTACTGGAATGGATATTTTGCACATATATGGATTGGATTGAGCTATCTTAAATTGGAGGATACAAGCTTGTGTGATAGATGGCCAATGTAATTTGCAAGTTGATTTATAATATTTCCATGACCTAGCATTAAAGCTATGAAAGGGTAAGGATTAAAATTAGTAGCTGCCCTAATTCAGACTCGTGATTTCTGTTTTTAATTCTTTTTTTAATATTTTGAACAATCGGTTATCATAACTGTTTCGCTCCACCCTGTGGAAAATCTGCATATCTGACAGACTGCAACCTCACTATAATTTCTGAACAAAATCATCCCTTCGACTTGGAATGGAGGACCGATTAAAGGGCTTTACTTAAATGATCCAGAACTTTTGAACATATTATTAGTATTCATTGACGTCCAGGAGGGAATTAGGATCTAGGGCTTACCAAGTTCTCCAATTCTGTGCAAGAAAATGAAAGACACACACCAACTTCGTGAAGAAACTTATAGAAACTTAGTGAGGCATGACGTTTTTGTAACCCGCTCCACATCTGCCATCTAGCAAGATCATGAAACGTCGAGTAGATTCTGAGATCTAGAAGGTCCGTAGCGGAACATGGGTTAAAATTGCCGTAATTAGAGGCCAAGAGACATTTAGAGGCAACGAGCAAACGTGGTGGGTCGTCACAGTTTTATAGCAACCGTTTCCTGAACAGTTACTTTAAGCCCCTTTTTAGGTTCATCTTTCAAGGATTGAGCGAGGGAGGATGATTCAGGAAAAATCCCACAACATGCTTAAAAATTGTCCAACTCTCTCCAATAGTTTAATTTACCCTTAAGATACCCCACGTGTTCTTTTCTTGTGATGCACGACGTTGAAGACTTGATGATTAGTGTACAATCCTTGCATGGGCTAACTTAATCTAGAACATGGATATTATTAATTGATATATTACCAGTGTGTGACCAACTTTGCAATGTGGTTATGAATCCCAACTATTTTATGCTTCTATATATTAACATGATAGTTATTGAAAACCATGTACATGCACGCAAGGTTACCACATATATAGCCCTAGGAATTAGTCTTTGTTTTTTGAACCTATGAGAGTGGAAAAAATCTATGTATTAAAAATACCAAAGTGCATATATATGTACACACTAGGGAAATTTTCAAATTTTGTCTAAGGGCCATTTTAAATGTAGTATATAGAAAGGGACGGCCTTCCATGGCAAATTCTGGGCCTTCACGGGCCTCGGAGGGCTTGCCCTAAGTTGTGCTAGGGCCCAAAAGTCATCAATGGCAAGCCCATTCCTTGGTGTTAAAAGCTCACAGGTGAAGAATCATTGTGGAATCTGTGCAGTGGCTGAAGTAGCCACCTAGGCAAATTCTGCACAATGAATGAATATTGAGGTGAATAAAGTGCCATATTATGAATAGGTGAACTTGCTTTTTGCACCTAACTTGGTCATGTCATGCTCTCAAAGATAAATGTTCAAGTTGGTGATTTTGAATTCACGATTAGAAACTTGGTTACCAACTGAATGATGGTGTCTTTTAGGATTTCACTATTGTAGGGCTATTTTTGCCCTAAATAGCAAGCTGTATTTTTGCCCATTTTCTTAAGTTGGACTTAAGACGTGCAATGGAAGGATTTTTATTCTGTAGTTACATTGCATGTACATAGTCTAAATTGCATGGATTATAATACCATGTCTTGAGTTAATATTTAATGTTTTATTAATGAATGATAGAGAAACCATGCTTGTTTCAAAGACATTTGAACAACTATTTGGCAAGGATATTAAATAATAATGATGCCAAAGTAAACCAAGGGTTTCAAGGGCCTTGATGTCACACTGGGTAAGGCTTGAAGGAGCTTGGTAATCTATCAAATCATGGTAAACCAGGAGGTCCACATTTGATGAAACAGTGGGATCGAAAAAGATCTTATATTTGTGAACATACAATTTACGATGATTCCCTTTCGAAAAACGAAAAATTGATGCAATTATGACAAGAGAAAATTCTATCCATTGTTGATACATAAGCATGAGTATGAACCAATGTCAAAAGCCCAAGCTGATGTTCAAATCAAGCCCCCATGGTTAATATATATATGCATTCCAGTGCCCCAACTTAATGACTTAAAGTATTGGTATGGACTTCATATCATGGGTATGTACTAGTTCCATCATATGATCATGTGGTCCATTATGGGAGTAAGAAGAGGCGAAAATGGCCAATGATAGCACTTATGGGATTGTGTACCACCAAAAGAAGAAAATTTATTCCACTTATATGGTGTTCGTTACTCATGAACTTGGTGAAATCATCCCCTTGAAGAATTTTGAAGCTATGTTCCAAAACAAAATGTGCCCATGATGACAAGTTTGTGATTCTTATTTTGGACCTCTTTATTTATGATGTTTAAATCCAAGCTGGACAATGCATATCATCCAAAAGTAATTTATTTTAGAAAAATCTGCAAAAATTTGTTAAGAATGTATAAGTGGTGACGTATGACGTAAACAATACAATATTAATTGGAATTTTGCTATATTAGGACTTTTTCATCCATTGGTGTGGGTCAGCCATTCCTATGCTCTTGTTGAGAAATTAGGAGTTTTGTTGCAAAGAAGAAAGAATGAAGAACAAGTTGATTGTGTTGCTAAGAAAAAGAATGAAGTCCCTGCAACCTGTTGTGGCTGGGAGAAATTGCTACACGCAGGAGGCGCAGAAACTAGAAGTACATCACCATAGTGGCCTATTACTTTTGAAGACACTGCCTTAATAAGACCACTTCGGTTGCCTATTGGATGCATTAGTCTCTGGATCACAAGTCAATGAAAATACTTCTGACTACTTGGGGGGGGGGGAGACAAGAAGAAACTATCTACTACTCCCAAACCTTCAACTAACGTAACACATATGGTCAAGAGGGGCCTTCAAGGAAATACCTCATGATCAAATCATCCCAAAAATGGGCTCCTGCTAAACGACCAAAACAATTGGCTAAAACTGTATAATACAAGTTTTATACGACTTCCTAAGGTAGTTTCTGCAATGAATTATACGTGTAATTATACTTTAATCTTATAGTAATCACCTTCCCAGTATAGTATTGTTTAAGTTCTAGTTTTCTGTATAACCATGTATAATACGTGATCGTCTGAATATCAACTTTTGCGTCACCGTATCGTTAAGTATATGGGGTAAGTGGAATTAGGTGTCGCAAATGAATTACAACCTTTGAAGGCTGCAGATTGAAGTTCGTTATTATGCTTCATGAAGAGGTGGTCCTTCAGACTGGTCAGTCTCAGTTTTGGAACCTGGCTTGGAGAAACATAATATAACTCAATTAGGAGATTCAGTTTGAATATGTGCTCTTGTTGAACATACTCATTGCTTATCACGGCACCCAATTTTTTTTAATTAGGGAATTTCATTGAGAATCGTCGTATTTGAACTAGGTTTCTTTTTACAAAAAGGAATATGAAAATTCTAACAAAGCAAGCATTTGCAGACCTTGACAACGCCTAGTTGCACGAACAGTTTCCATGCAGTAGTTGCATTCGATTAAATGACCACCGCCTCGTACGTGCAAAAAATCCATGAACCCCTCGCCACTACAGTATAAATTCACCCACCCACCACAAGTTCCAACGTCTTCGTCCAGGGCAAAGACATTCTCTGCGAGGAGGAGCTGATGATTATGAGAGAGCTTTCCTTGGAAGGGATGATCTGATGAAGAGATGAAGAAGCCAACGTCTTCAACGTCCCCGTCAACCCCCAGCTCAGCCGCCAGGACAATATATATATGAGGGCTAAATAAGGTTTGGGTGCACCCCTAACAAATCAATGGTGCTCAATTGACTGGACACCACAACTGAATAAGATGCCAACCGGTATAATGTAGGTATGTAACTAGCTCTTCAACTGCCTAGAACTATTGATTGCTTAGAGGCTGTAATTTTATATAAGTGAAACAATATTCCAGGCTGGAGAGTACCACGCAAGAGTTAGCTAGGCAGTGCTTAATTCGAGTCAATTGCATTTGATTTCTACGGTGAAATCACATAGAAAAGTTTCCAATTCTTTAGCTCATGCATGAGTATACTAATATAACTTGGGCTTTCCTTGAACAGACGCAAGTGTGTTGTTTATTATTGAAGTTACTTTCACCAGTGGATTGTGTTTTCTAACTGGGGAGTTTCGTGCACTACATGTTTTTTTTGTTTTAAATTCTTTTTTTCCCTTTTTCCCAAGAGCCATGAGGTGTATGCTTGTTGGCATAGTTGGCATAGTTCATAGCTGATCCGTTGAATGTATTGTTGTGGTGGGATCAGACTCCAGTTAAAAACAAACAGCACAAGTAACGTGCCAAACCCCTCTCTCTTTGAAAGAGGAGGAGGTTCCAAGATTGAAAATGTATACATAAATGTTAGGGTTTGAGCACCCTTGAGTAAATTTAGAGAAGCATGCGTTTAAAAGCTCCAAATTTCTGTGAATAGCTCCTTGCGTTTTAGCACCCAATATTTACTTATTTGTGTATATTTTCTACACTAGTGTATACTTCCCTTCTCTGTACACAGACAAGTTAAAAATATATTGATCTCCATTCAAGTGTCATGACATCATGCAGTCGAAAGAAACTTTGTTTGTGGTAGGTAGTGATGGGTTACGATTAGGTTAAATTTTCTTGCAAGACCTTTTGCACTCAAATTACTGACTACTACGTACCACTGGTTTGTGGGAATAATACAATTTAATAATTGAGTACTGAGTATTAATTAATCAATAAGCTTGTGCTATGTGCAAATCATGATGAGCAAGAACTCCTCACAATTAGTGAGATTTCTGCAACACATAACATGTCATAATTCATAATCATATTTTTAATCACAGTTCTCTACATTTGTTCCATAACAGAGCAGCTCCCCTAAACTAAAGGTACTTAGAGATTCATAATGCACACCTAAGTTATATCCCTTATATTTGTGCAAAAGAATATTGGCATGTGACCACAATCAGTGGGTTTTTTGGTGATTTTTTGCAACCTGCCAGGGAAAAAAGAAAAGGAAGGGGCAAAAGGTACAAAGGATTTTTTTGCCAAAAATTGGGCACGCTTGAAGTTGCCACATTATGAGGAAAAGAAATCTAAATTCATCATTATTAAGAATATATCAGTTCCAATAAGTTGCCAAATTAGAGGAGGAAGTAGAAAATTTTAGAATTCCTTCTCTACCCTCTAGACAAATTTGGCTGAGTCCAAATTTGGCATGGTCACAACCCACCTACTTCACAAATTTGAAAAAAAAAAATGCTGACCACAATACGATGATTGGGCTTTTAAGATTTGTTTCAGGGTTCAAGTTAGTCCAGAACTTGGCTGGCTGTTTAATACAGGAATTATACAATCAAATTTATGTGTTGGTGCATTGATCCTGAGGGCCAGTATAAGTTCATATGGGGCAAAATCCCAAGAGAACTGAAAAGTACCTATTCAAAAATCTCAGCTCTAGATCTGCAAATTGTTAATCTATATCCAAAGGTTAAATGGTTGGGTAATCTTGATCTAGTATTGAACATGTGGAGTTGAGGTAAGTGAGTTATAGATGTACATATATGTGATTGGGATTTTTCAGTTCTGGATTACAAGGTTGCATGTATGGAGACTTCCATTGCAAATCTTCAATTTCTCCTGGTACAAGGGTGATGAGTCACCATAAAATTTTCAAATTGGGGCAGGTTAATTTACAATGTATCTCATATTTGCATTCTAATTTTCAATCCAGTGAATTTGAACTTGTATGTGCCATGAATTTTGGTTGTACAGGCAAGTGATATCTAGAGACAACACTTAAATATATTAATGTATTTGCCAAATGTTTGGTTTTGTAAATATTTTAAATTTAGATTTAGTGTTTTTCTTGAGTTAAGTTTCATGAGCTTTTGGGAATCATCAAGTGGCCAAGTAAGTAGAGTAAATAGCTTTGGGTGTTGCCATGGTATGGTTTAGACACTTTGTGTCAAAACTAGAAGTACATAAAGTAGCAACACTTAAAATTTCACTTAATTTTTTTAGAATGATGAAAACAACACTCAAACCAACTACATATTTAATGGAAAAACATTTTACAACTTTAAAATATCATAATCATCAACATTACAATAACATAATGTACTACCAATATTTTTGGATCATTTAATATAAATTTCTTGACTTTATGAAAAATTAAAATTTTTGATGTAAAAGATTATTCATTATGGTGGTTTTTTTGTATGTGCAAAGTTTCATGGACAAATTCCCATTAAATTTAGTATTTCGTAATCTTGTTCTTAAATTGCAATGTTTGTGACACATTGCTTTGAATTTAAAATGTATTTCAATTGAAAATCGAATTGTTGATATGTGCACCAATTTCACAACATTATGACAATTTAGGATGTTATCCACTTTTAATTGCTCATTTCCATAAAAAAAACCTTCAAATATTTATAGAGACAAATTAAAAATGTGTTGCAGTGAAAAAGTAAAATTGTGACTCCTTTTTGTCTACACTATACCATGGAAACACCCCTTTTTTATCCTTATCAATCCCTAGGGGACAATCTTCTTTGAGTTCAAAAAATAGGTCAATAAGGTAAATAGCCATATGTGGCCCATGATGAAAATGTGAATTTCATCAACAATTCATCCTTTAAAATTATAGGATTACTAGATCCAACATGCATTGGGTTTTGCAAATCACCAAATTCAACATTTGAGATAGCTTAAGTCCTCAAAAGGTGAAAGTAGTTGCCATTGTGATTTATGATTTTCACACAGGTGAAAGCATGGTCAAATATATGGCCTTTGTACCTTGTCACAAAAAGTTACAAGTAGACACAAAAGATTTTTGATGCATTGAAAGTAGAAATATTATTTTATTCAATGATTAATATGAAGATAATCTTTCATTTTAGTATTATAATTTTTGGAAAATGAACATCTTCATGTAGATTTAAGTAGATTTTACAAAATTTGCATCTACTTGTAAGAAGTTTTTGATTTTACAAAATGGGTTACAAATAGATGAAATATTAAACTTTTTCAACTTTCAAGTTAATGGAGCCTTAAAAAATACATATTATTGTCAAATTATGCATGTTATAATCATAATACATAAAACTTCTAGTGTAAAAGTAGGTTTGAACATCAAATTGACCCTATCAGGTTCACATTTATTTCTCACCTAATTTATGATACCAAAGTTTTTCAAATTTTGTATTCAACTTACTATAAACTAAATAAAAGGCCATATTTTTTCATATTTTTACTTTCACAAGTTTTTAATCTACTTTCATGTGTTTATATCAAAACATTTGTCATTTTTAAACTACATTTTAAGCACAACATTTTTTGGGTCTATTTTACCATGCTTTCACCCACACATGTTCCTTTTGTCACCTTTCTTTACTCATTGATCAAAACCTTTCATCACTCCTTTCATGTTAGATCAATTGGCCATTGTTAATAATTATAAATCTCATTTAATGTAATTATTCACCTAACTTCACTTTCTCATGAATGTTTCATTTCTTAGTTTATTACACACATTGATCAAACTTTGAATTTGGATAGCAAATTGGTAACAACATAGAAATCTCAATATGTAGAGGCATTCATTTATTAATTATCTTTAAATTCTAATAGGTTAGTGTTTGTAAATTTCATTGTTTGAATTAAAAGTGATTATGATATGTATAATCGCACACTAATATTGTTTTTCACAAGTAAGATTAAAACTTAAAATCTAAAATTTTAACAAAGTGGGTTGGAACTTGGATTTTTTTATAGGCTAAATAAGGTTTAGTTTGCATGTGCAATGTGCATTGAACAAATTGAGGTTCAAGACTCTAAAGCTTGAGTGTCAAGGTTTTAATTAAGTTCTAATTTTTTATTTAAGTTTCTTACAATTGCTATAATGGCAAAAACAAGCCTTTGGTGACTACCTCTAGAGGTTTCAATTTATGATACTACACACAGACATGTGAGTTTAATCCATGATATAAACATAATCAAAAGAGCCACCCAAATGAGTGGACACTATTTAAAATTGCATTTTTACATGTTTGAAAGGTTACAAATGAAGCATAATAATTTGGATTGTCATAATTTTTTTTGGAATATTTTTCGTTAATTACAATGTTTACATGCTCAAAGCTTGACACAAATTAAAATGTTTAAATTACATGTTCAAAACACTTAAACCTCAAAAGTGGACAATCTTTGTTTTCTTCAAACATATTTTTTTCTACCAAATGTGTTCCATTCCTTATGAAAATTGGAGAGGATTTTAACATTGATATTAAAAGGGCAAAAGGATTTGAACTAATGAAAATTGTTTTCATAACCAATTTGAACACATTTGGTTCAAAAGTGCTTTTGACCCTAAAATTTATGGATTTTGAAAATGTGCCTTTAACAAAAAGTTATTCATGCTTATGTGATAAAAGGCATGAATGCATAATATACATGATATAAAATCAATTTATAGCCAAAATGTACTTATATCTAAAATGCAATGTTAAAAGGGGTACCCAAAATACAAATTTTTAAATTATAAACCAACACAAAAATAACATGTGTTATGTGCAATCCTTGGAAAATAACTTTTACTTTCACACCCCTAATTCTTTTGATCTTGTTTTCACCCTCCAACAATAAAAATGCACTCCAAAAAATTGATAAATCTTTGATCTTTTTTCTTTTTTGTTGCATTATGCTTTTAAGTTCCAACTTCCATTTCACTTAAGTTTTCATGAATTGTGTGCTCCTTTCTTCACAAGGTTCTAACTAAACCCTCGGTTTATGTTTTTACCCCATTACAGACTAGGTTTAAACAATAATGTGTTTTTGAGTTTCCTTTTTCCGCAAAATTCAAACCAAAGTTTGTATTTTGAACCAAGTCTATAGTGGAGTAAAAGCATAAATAGGTGGACAGTTTGGACTATGACATTTGTAATTTTTCTGGATTACATATAAACGTACAATTTAAAACCATATTCAAAATTAACATTGTCAATTTTTAAATTATTCATGTTGTCATAGACTATAATGGGAATCATCATAAAAAATTTGGACAAATTTTAAGAAGATTATGGACTTGTAATGAACATTTAAAATGACAACATTATGTTTATCACACAAAAAAATGAAAATTATGGACTCAAAAAATATGTCAAAGTGGTGGCATTTAAAAAAATAAAAAATAAAATATCATCAAATGAAAAATTTATTAGTGAAATGCATTAAAAATTTCTTAATATATATATTTTCTAAAATTTTAAAAGTTCTAAATGATGTGAATGTTGTACATTTTTATCCTTGAGAGTCCATTTCACATTAAATTTTTTAATCTTTTGCATGGATTCTTTTATTAACCATATGTTTAGGGATATTCATAGGTTAGCTTATTAATATTTATAATTAAAAAAAGGGGATAATTATAAGATTAATGGTTTGATAATTGTTCAAATTGCAAAAAAGTCCACTAGTGTTAGATTAAATGGATTTTCAAATGCCACTTTTGAACCACCTAACTATGTTTTCGCCCAATGTGCTTTTGAAACTCAATGTTCATTTTTGTTTATTAAAGTTTTTAGTTTTTTCAAGTTTTGTATTTTGCGTGATGGCTCTTTTACGATTGTTCACTAATTTTAAGTATAAGCTTATTTTTGCAACTTCAATCCCTAACAACCTTCACAATCCAAATTTTCCTCTTTTCAAACTATTATCATTACAATAAAAATAGGTTATTTTGACTAGAGAAATTTATCAAGAAGGACCCCATTTGGACAAATGTAAAAAAAACCATCTTATCAATTTGGACTTGTTTTGCATGATTAGGGTGGTCTTTTTTACTAATAAACTATTAGATTATTTGATTAGTCATTTTGACTACTAAATAATGGACCATTTGACTAATCAAATTTCTACCTAATTTTCTTTTTAGATTATTACCAATCATTTTTTTTGTCTAGGTAGATCAAAGTAAATAGATTGTATATAAGTTTAAGTAGATTGTAAAAAGGCAAGTAAGTAGGTGGTAGCTTACCCTACCCTACCTATTTTAGCTTAATCTATTTAACTTAACCTAACCTATTTTAACCTTTTAAGCATGTACATAGGTTACAAGTATTAGAATTGAACCCTTCACCTTTTCAATGATAAACCACATCCTTACTAATGCATTACACTTTCCAAAGTCGACAAACTTTTCAAAAAAAATTATTTCATTTATTTAGTTCACATCATTAGTTGTTTAAGTGAATAAAAAAATTAGGTACTTAATAGGTAAGTTGCATAATGTTTGGTAGGTGGAAAATAGAAGGTAGGTAGGTGTGTGTGTATGATGGTAGGTGAGAAAAAGGAAAAAGGTAAGTACATATAAGTAAAGATGTAAGTAAAGATATAAGATGGTAATTACACTACACCAATATGTGTTTGAATTCATTAAATGTGTTCCATTAAACTTTAAATGAAATTGGAAAATTTTACCATGGTGAAAGTGGGCAACCCCCTAATAAATGAAGAAAAATTACTATGGATGGGTGAATTCATTAATAGCTAATTAAATTCACCAATAGTTGACCAAATTTACTATTAGTTAAATTATCAATAATAAATTCATTAATAATTATTTATGAACCTAGGCTAGGCGCCTAAGAACTTTCATTAGGCTATTTAGCCTAAACAAAAAACCTAGCCCCACCTAAACATTTTGTCCACCAACTTAAAGTGCAAATTTAAAGGTTTGAACCTTTCACCTCTATATGTTTATGAATAAATCTTTAACCATTAAACCATTATTTAAATGAATGATTTTTTTTTAATCACATATTATTATGCACATTTTTTTATACCCTTGGCTATTTTTGGTAATTTTAAATTATTCTGTTGTAAGCCATTATTAACTATTATATGTTATTTTACCATAGGTTATTCTAGGTTATTTTATTGTAAACCATTATTGACTATTTTACATTATTTCACCATGGGCTAACAATATTCTCATAGGTTATTGGTGGTTGTTCAATTGTAAACTATTATTAGTTATTTTAAACTATATTATTACCATAGGCTATTGGTGGCTATTTTATTGTAGAATATTATTAGTTGTTATAGACTATATTACCATTGGCTATTGTTGGTTCTTATATTATAATCTATTGTTGGTTAGTTTAAATTATTTTACCAATTGATTATTGTTGACTATTTGAAGTTATTTTATCATAGGTTATTACTAGTTATTCTAAATTATTTTACCATAAGTTATTATTGGATATTTTATCATAAATTATTGTTGGTTATTTAACGTTATCTTATTCTATCGTAGGCTATTACTAATTATTTTATCTTAAACTATTATTAACTATTTTATTATAAGTTATTATTGGTTATTTTATATTATTCTACCCTAGGTCTTCCATTTTAAATTATTATATGAAATTTTTTAATATGTTTTTTTCAAATTATACTTTAGGCTATTCAAGGTTTAACATGAAGCAAAATGACCTTGAATAGCCTAAGGTATAATTTGGATAAACATATATTAATTTAAAATAAAATAAAATAAATTATAGTTTAGCTAAGGTTAATTAAATATTTTAATTTTAAATAACTTAAAATAATTTTTTATAATAAGATAAAATACCTTTAGGTAAAATAACCTATAATAATTTAAAGTATAACCAAGGGTATAATAACTTATAATAATCTATGATAACTTATTATAATTTAAGGTATAAATTAAAATAATTAATATTATATACTTATATACTTATATAGTTTACAAAATAAAAAACAAGCACAACACATGTGGGAGAATATATATTTCTAGTTGCAACTCAATTTTCAACTAAGGTGCACGAGAAAATTAACCTATATGTTTTGTCTTCCATTTTAATCTTGGAAATTATATAACAAAGGTGTTTTCTCTTATGTTTTCACAATAAAAAACATTTACCATTGGGGATGAGCTCAAAGAAGCTTAGCTTTAAAAATAAAACATAAAATAAAATAACAATATTTACATGCCTATTATTTATCCCACCTACTTTCCTACTACCTACCTACCTACATAAGCCTAAATACGTACCTACCTATTTATTCAAGTAAATATTCATTTGAATTTTTTTTCAAATATATAATTAATATTCCATGTGGTAGATTTTGATTACGCCATATGTCATAATTTAGGACCATCTAAAATGAATGGCCAAAATGAATGTTTGAATAATAAAAGAATTTTCCCCCAAAAATTTTCATATGCCACATGGTGGATTTTGGTATCACCAAGTGGCACCATCACAAATCATTGGAATTTGATGGCATGGATTTTTCAACATTTATAATCATTGTTTTAAAATTATTTTAATTTAAAACATGTGGCAAACAATGTGTGGATATTTGATAGTTGTAAAAATAATTGCAAAAACAAAATTTAGTTGTAATTGTGTTACAGATGGTTAAAGGATGAACATGTATACGTTGACCATATGCATCATCCATGGTCCATTTGGAAACATCATGCTAAGTCATGATTTGTGATAAGATGTTACGTGTGGTTTCACTTATGGAATTAAAATAATTTTGGTTGTAAAAATTGGTTGTAACTATTTTGTAGTCGCAAATTGAAATCACAAATTAGCATTTTGCTTTTGGTGAGAAGCTTGCAACTCTCTTTAACATTAGAGATAAGAAAATTTTGCAGAACATAAAAACCCATTCAATTTCCATGTTGTTTCCTTGCAAGCGGGTTATGATAGAATATAAAACCCTCATCATGAAAATGTGGGAAGATCATATTAACAATGGAGGTGTTACAAAGATCCAATCACTAGTAGAAAACATGTATTTTTTGACTTGTTTTTGTCGACCAATATAGTTGAAAAAATGTCATTTTCAATTCAAATAATTAAAATTTTAACATCTTTCAACTATATTAGTTGACAAAGACAAGTTGAAAAACACATGTTTTTCTATTAATGAATGTGCAAAAGTTGTTGGATTCTGAGTTGATTATTGGCCTCCATTGCATCTTGCCACTTTTGGAGTTGGTTCACATGTTGATCAAATATGCCCAAGGGTGAGATGTCTATATTTACGATTTTGTTGAAGCTATTAAGATGTGTAAATCCAAGATGTACAAGCTCTACAATGACCTTGAATGCAAGTTTAAGGGTGAAGTTTTCAATGGATTTCACAACCTCTTAGAGGGCAAACATGAAAGATACCTCTAATTTTCACTAAATCCCCCTCATGTGATGATGATTGGTGCACAACAAAATTCAATGGTCACATAGTTTGGGTTCATTCTTAGTAATAAACCATTGGGCTTACCTTGCCAATGAACCCTACTTTATTTTCTCAAATGTGTGGTTTGGTTTAATTCTAATCTTCAGAGGTAGCCTCTACTTTTATGGCTGAGCTAAATCATCCTTTTCCTAATCAATAACTTATGAATGTTTGGGGGTGGTTTCTCTACATTATTGGCTTGTTGCATAAGCTTAAACATCATTCCCTTTTCAATTGGAAGTCATCATTTTTTTCTATTATGTGCCAAAGAAGGTTAGAAAATTGTTAGTTCCTACTCCATTAAATAAGTTTAAATTTGAGTCACAAGCTTCTTTCTTTAAAATGACCATGTTCCACAATTCAACTGAAATCTTAAAGAAAGATGGCAAGGAATGCAACCATTTGAGGAGCATATGGTTACTTATATCACATCTAGGCTACTCATTCAACCACCTTTAAATATGTGAAACTTGCCAAACTTGCCATACTTGCCATGTGCTAGGTTTTGGGATTCGTTGAAGATGAATGTTGTTTCAACATTTTGTTTTACATGAAAGGTGAACTTTGTGATTGTTTGATAACCACCTGAACTTGTACATGTGAAGATGTTTCCACAAGATTTTTATAAAATTGAATCTATCCCTTATACTTAAGCCATAACTACTTAAAAAAAGAAAAAAATATAACAATGTTCATTCTTGAAGCTTGAAGTGCTTTTAGCAATGACACACTCCCAAGCTCCTAAATAGACTCAAATGTGAGTTTAAGGTGAAAATAGCAAAAGGATAAGAAATTGGGGTGTGCTCTTTGGCTCGCAACGTTTTTGGGGTAAAAGGGCGCGCTTGAGCTTCGGGATGGGGACTAGGAGGAGTGACAAAGAATTCAATTACTCACATAAAATCAAACAACAAGTTGGTTAGTGCGTAGTTGGAGCACCTTTGGTGCATGAACGAGCCATGAACAAACACAAATTCACAAGCCTCATCACGGCCCGAACTTGAAGGAAGCCATCACCTTCCCCCTTATAGTATTTTCTACACTTGGCCATAGGGCCAACACCCAAATGTCATTTTGTCATGGGACTCCCAAGTTAGAGTCCCAAACTTCTTGAAATTGAAATTCTTACAATTTTGGAGGCTCATAACTTTGTATGAAGACCTCTAATTGAAATGAAGTCTAAAGAAAAATTGTAACCATCATCAAGAGCTTTCCAATGATATGTGGCACGCCACTTTAACATAAGGAAATTAGGGCGATTCTTGACTTTTAGTGGTCGAAAGTCATTGGCAATTTGACTCCCGACCCTTCTTTTGGCCATAACTTATGTTTTAAATGCCCAAATGGGTCATGTGAGCTCATTTTAGACATCCACGTTTCAAAAGCTTTCAAATAGTATAAGGAACTTTTCAATTCAATGAGTTTTGACCTTTGTAATCGCCCTCTGAAAATTTGGGAGTCCATCAAGATTCTAACTCCCAAACTGGGAACTCATTTGGGAGTGTGGGGGTTCATTCCCTCACACTTTCCTACACTCCCAAGAGCATGATATATGACTCCCAAACTTCATTCTTAGCCCGCACCTTTGCCAGCCCTTGCCTTGGTTGTGAGCCCAAAGCTAGGGTTGTGATAAGCATCTTGAAAGGCTCTCAACATTCTATGGGTTTTGGAGTTTAGTTACTAGCTTTTATTTTAAGTTTTGGATTTTTGAACTTATGTTATGTGTAATGTGCACATGGCAATATGCATTTGTTAATTAGCAATGGGCCATTAAGTAAACATTATGAAAAAAAAAGGTGTTTTACAACTGGCCTTGCAACTCAATTGCAATTTTATCAAAACAACTCATTTTCAATTACTATGTGATTCCATTATAATTGCACTCATGATGTCATGTTGACATCATTAATTATCATCCATCTATTAAAATCTAACACATGGCATTATGAAGATTTTTGGACATAAAAATTATTTTCTTTTCAAAATATTGATTTCTAGCGTCGATTATGATTATTAGTGACATGTTCCAAAATTGTGACACATGGCACACAAAAATTACCACATGGCATATTAATTATATTTTAAATAAATAAATATAAACATCTATTTTAGTAATTAGGTAGGTCATACATAACCATAAGGAGGTAGGTTGATAAGTTTTAAGACTTACATACCAACATATTTATGTAGGACCTACCTACCTACCTAGGTAGGTAAAAAAAAAAGACCTACTTATTTACCTAGGTAGGTAAGTAAGTAGGAAAACATAAAACTAAGTGAACTAAAAAATAACTGACGCGCTCCCAAGTTCTTAGTTAGTCCCAAAATGGGTCTAAGTTATTCAAACAACGGAATTGTGAGGAATTCGGGGCACATTCCTAGCTTTTAGCACTAGAAGGGGTAGAAGGGCGTGTTGAAATTCCGGGATGGGACTAAGAAGAGTAACAAGCTTTAATTATTTACTTGAACCTACATCAAACCAACCAGCAAGTTGGTTAGTTCACTTTCTAGAGCACCTTTAATGCTAGGACAAGCCACGGGCGATTCCAGATTCACAAGACTCACCACGGCCCAGACTCGAGGGAAGCCACCACTTTCCCCCATATAGTATTCTTTTCGTCTCTCCACGATACCTACATCCGAATGGTTTTTTCTCTCAAGACTCCCAAGGAGGAGTCCCGAAACTATCCCGATTTGGACTCCTAGGATTTTGCGAGGTCATAATTCTTTGCTTAGACCTCCGATTAGGATGAAGTCTCAAGAAAACTTATATTTCTCTTCAAGACCTTTCCAACGGTGTATCATACTACACCTGCACGCACCGAGGTCGAGTCGATTCCCGACTTTTAATGATCGGGAGTCAAACTGCCAATTTGACTCCCGGCCCTTCTTTTTGCCATAACGTGTGCTGCAGATGTCCAAATGGCCCATGCGAGCCCATTTTCGACATCTACACTTTGATAGCTTTCCAATGATATAAAGAACACCCCAATGAAAGGTGTTTTGACCTCTTCAATTGAACTCTGAAGTTTCAAGAGTCCCAAAGGACTCCCAAGTCCCCATTTCGGGAGTGTGAGTTTCATCCTCACATTCTCTCAAGGTAGGGTTGCGACAATAGCTATGAAATTATTAGTTTTAATTTTGCGTTTTGCCTTTAGGTTAAGCTTTTTTGAGTTCATCCCAAAAATGACACAAGTTTTATTTATATAGTTTGTGACATGGTATTCGAAGACAAAACAAATGGATTAAATCTTTTAGTTGTTCATTAATTGTAAATTGAATTGCAACTATAACACTTAAATGTTCAAGGTAGGCAAAATCCAAAGGGAAGGTTCCATTGTTTTTTATGTGCAAACAAAACTTGAACCCCTTTTATTAGCGCATTTGGCACACTAAAAATTGTCAAAAATGGTTCATAGATTTGAGAAAGTTATGGACCCCCAAAGTAGAGGGGGTCAAGACTCAAAAACAAAACACCAAATGTTACAAAGGGCAGTTCCCATACACCTAATAATTCTTTATATGTCATTCTGTTGTTATTAAACTTCAAAGATGATTTGTAGAACTTCAGGTGGCGTTCTTATAAAACATTAAATTGTTTAAAATGAATAAGAAATAAAAATGTTATGAGGTTTGAAAGTAGGAGGGGTCTAAATTTTTTTTTTTAAATACATGTTTTGTAAGTTAGAAAACTTATTTATTTTCTTGTTATTTTTTCATTACTTCTTTTCCTTTACACTTCAAAGATGATTTCTAAAGCTTGAGTTAGTGCTCTAATAACATTTTAAATCACTCAAAACAAAGCACATATGATGAAAATATAAATAACTGATGAATATGTATCCATATTACATTATAAATAGTTGTATTATAATCATAACATAGTTGAACAATAATACCCTAATAGTGGCACATTAGTGGCTGTAATAATTATATCAATGGGAATTATAATCAAAAATTAGTTGCAATTGTATCTTATAATTGGTGGTGGAAATGTGAACACGTGTCATGATCGCATGTACGTACATTGTATACTAGTTTCAACATAGTTGTTATAGTGGCATATTTACAACACTTCTAAAGTAGTTACCACATGCAATTAAAATGCAACTCCTAAAAAAGTCAAACATGGTTGATTATGTACGATGTATATAAATTATAATATGAAGACCCATTTTCAACTCACTTGTAACTATAATACAACTAATTTTCTGATGTGGTAATTTATTTATTAATACACCATATTTCTAGGGGATAGTTACACAATAGTTGTAATACCCAAAGGATAGTTGCACTGTAACCAAAAAGAAGGGGGACACGAACGAATCCAAGGCACAGAACTCGCACAGGTACCCGTCCGACCCCTCTTGCCACCACAACTGCATTCTTTCTGGGACAAT
>Ga0116231_10002793_pt1 | contig 36386 bp, 19 predicted proteins | sample S1TSphgellanicum_2_FD_89695 | JGI IMG/M metagenome (GOLD analysis project Ga0116231, IMG submission 89695) | Host-associated microbial communities from peat moss isolated from Minnesota, USA - S1T2_Fd - Sphagnum magellanicum MG | ecosystem: Host-associated > Plants > Peat moss > Unclassified...
ACCACAAATAACCAAACTAAAATAAGTAAAGAAAGTAATTCAACCTTGTGAAAGTAACCTAGTTACTTTCCTACTCCAGTAACTAATGAAACTTAACTAGTTGAGCTTGAATTCTCAACACTAACGGGGTGCCTTTGGCTATTATTAGCATTCTTTGACCCATTATCTAGGTATTGATTTTGGATTTTTCAAAATTTTCATATTAATGTGGTATTGGTATTGGATTTTTTTTTCAAATCATATCAACTTGGAATTGGTATTAGGGTCCATGGACAATATCGAGCAAGTATATACTTGATATTAATATTGGTATAACCCTAATATGAAAATAGTATTATTTCATGTCCTTACCATGTTATAATAAGCATCAGTATGAATATTCATAAGTATTGGTATGAAATTAATATTACTTCATGTTACTTCCAAACAAGTATGAGGTTAGTATTGTTTTAAGTATATTAATTCAATTGAATCTTTGAATGCACAACCAATATCATTTATGTACCAAGGTTTTAATGTTACAACCTTAACTTTGGGCTTGCAACCAAGGTTGGGGCATGGCAAAGGAAATGAATTCACATGGAGGTCAAGTTGTCCTAGAATTCAAATGCACCTTCACAAATGTGGGAGAATGTAAGAAAGTAGGTCCCAACATTGCCAAATGAATCTCCACTTTGGGAGTTGGGAGTCCTAGGGTGTTCCAAATTTTTGAAACAATGTTTGAAAGGTCAAACATTGTTACAAATTGAGCTTTTTTAGACCATTGAAAAGTTCTTAAATAGTTGATAATTAAAGTGGGTCATGCTGCCAAATCAAATAACTAAAACAAAATATATACCCATTTGAAGGGTCAAGAGTTAAAGTGTTAAGAAATAGATATTAGTTGACCTCAAGAAGTAGTTGAACAACAATTAACGTAAAGGACAACCAAACACAATAGCTTCAAGATAATAAGGTACCATAAAGGTCTAGAGGGTAGCTACTTCCCAGTCCCTTTTATCTTGCTTGCTTGCTTTTTATATTTCCTTCTTCTCACACTATCATAATGGCTTAAAGTTAAGACGATAGGTTTGTCCTTAAATGACAAACCCTACCCTCTTCCTTTTTTCTTTGCATAATGTTTTTACTATTATTTGAATAATTTCAATAAAATTAATAAATGATAATAGTTTTTATTGGAAATTAGAAGAAGTTGAACTTATTTCCTCCCAATGCCTTCCTGAAAATGGTAATGTTTGAGACTGCATTTTCACCCTTTTACAAGATATTGCTAATATAAATGGATAACCAAAAGTAGTTATAATTGATTACATAATAATATAAAAAATAGTTTTGAAAAACAATGTAACTTTTGATCTTTTACCATTTTTGAAATTGTTATCATGGAATTATCATTTTTGATGTGTGTGTGAAAAAAAGATGTGTACATCAATTATGGTCATTATAGAAAACAATAGGCAAGGTGTAAAGGATGTTTTATTAATCAAACCCATGTCAAAATGGTGATGGTAATCCAAATGGTAAAAATAGTTCTAGAATATAAAATTAGATGAAATATTCAAGATGATCTTGATTAGGTTACATATAAATAGTTGAAATAAAAATATATTTTAACTATTAAAGAAATCATCCTTATAATGAAAATGTTGCCCTAGTTATTTTGGTTTGTGTTGTTTGGGATAATGGAATATGCAATAACCTAGTGGTGATAAATTGTTCAAAAAACTTATAATTCTTATCACTTACATTTGGCAACCATATTGGGGATGATTTTCTTCCTTTGATCAATTTCATGGGAAAGGATGAAGCATTATTACAAATCATGGTTTTTTAAGAGGTTTTTTGTTATTTTTAATTATGGACATGTACATTTTAACTAAAGGCTATGGGTTTGAATGACACATGTATTTTTTGACTAATCAACTTGACTATAATGGTTTATTTGATTAGATAAATATAGTCAAGTTGTACAATTTTAATCAAAATGGGCAATGATTTTTAATCAAGTTGAACATTTAATCAATATGGCCATTGATCTTTAGTGAAATGTGACATGGTCTACTAGCCTTATGTATCTACCTCTTACCTATTCACCCACTTATTTACCTACCTATTACCCACCCACCCACCTACTTACTACTTACCTACCTATGTAACTACTTATATTTCCTCACTTACCTACTTACTTACCCATCTACCTACCTAAATCTAGCCATGAAGTGTAACCATTAGGTGTAACCACTAAGTTTAACCATTATGTTTAGCCAATAGGTTTACCCAAAATTTAACCAAATTTTAATCATTAGGTTTAACTTAAATTTAGCCACTATGTTTAACCACTAGATTTGGCTTTAGGTTTAGCCTAAGTTCAATCATTAGATTTGGTCATTAAGTGTAACTTAAGTTTCGCCATTAGGTATAACCTAGGTTTCGCCACTATATTTAACCATTAAATTTACCCATTAGGTTTAACTTAGGTTTAATCATTATGTTTCACCAGTATGTTTAGCCAGATGTTAATCATTATGTTTAACCACTAGATTTAGCTGTTGGGTTTAACCTATGTTTAACCATTAGGTTTAGCTTAATTTTGGCCATATTGTTTTAGCCATTAGATTTAAATATTAGGTTTAATAATTATCTTCAACGAATGTTTAAATATCATTATATTTAACCACTAGGTTTAACCAAAGTTTAATAATGAAAATTTGCCATTAGATTTATCAACTAAGTTTAATGATTATGTTTAGCCATTAAATTTAGCCACTAAATTTAACCAATATGTTCAACCATTAGATTTAATCATTAAATTTAACTAATATTTGGCCATTATGTTTAACCACTACATTGAATCACTAAGTTTAGCCACTAAATTTTGTCACTAGGTTTAACCATTATATTTAGCCTAATTTTAACCATTAATTGTCATTTAGGTTTAGCCATTATGTTAAGTGATGTGAAATAAACATGTAGAATTAAAAACTTGGCAAAAATTGAACACCTTTAGCGGTGTAGTTCTTGGTAAGGATTTGGGTTGTCATTGTGAAGGTTTAGGGTTTAATTCCTTTACTTGTAACTTATATGGATACTTAAAGGGTTAAGGTAGGTAAGTTAAATTAAGGTAGCTTGGCGAGGTTAGGTTAAGTTCTATAAGTTAGGCTAACAACTACTTATCTAAATGTTTTTCTTTGACCTACTTAGACCTATTTACTATCTACCTACCTATTTCCCTATTTATTTTTAAAAATAATATTCCAAAAAATGATTTTAATATAGGTATAAATTTGGCCCAATCAAATGGTCCATTGTCTATTAGTCAAATAGTCAATCATTATGTTAATCATGTTGTTAGTCAAAATGATAGGTTCCAAATTAACTACCTAATCACATTAGTAGGTCCGAATCAACGTGTCCAAATTGATAAGGTGGTTTTTTTTTACACATGTCATTTGGGTATTTTTATTTAAAAACCCAATTAAAAAAACCATGAATTATAGTAGTGAAGTAAATGTGTCAAATTTTGGGTTTTTGTTGTGTAATTAATTTTAATAAATGGGAAAAGCAAACAAAATGATAATGTTATATATATTGGGGCTATTCATGCTCAAAAACCATGAATTAATCTTGTAAATTATTTCCATAATTATTCTTTCATTAAAAACATTCAATTGCAAAATGGTTTAGCCAAAGGAATATTAAAATGTCCAAGTTGAAACAATTGTTGCAAGCATGTATTTTTTTTGTTGGGATCAATTTACCATCTCACTTTATGAAACTACTAAGAAAACATTGTGGGTATCGTTGGACATTTAAAGGTTATTTATTGACACCAAGAAATGAACTTAAATATGATGATTGGAATTGTTTTACATTGATTGATTTAAGGCAATTATCATAAACATTCAACAGAGTATTTTAAGAAACTTCATGGTAATACAATGGTATGGACTTTGAAAATCCATATTTTGATCATCGATGTACTACAACTAACAAATGTTAGGAAATTGCTTATAATATTTGTGTGTTTGTTGACTCTCACTAGAATTGATATAATATTGCAACTTATCATTTCATCCACATGACTAATTGAATTGAGTGTGAGAAAATTGATATGAATGTACTTCTCAAATGGTAGATGCCAAATGATCCTTTTCAAGTAGAATGTAATTATAATGAAAAGATATATTTTTCTTGTAATTCTGGGATGAAATATACTAACCAATCAAAACATTTTGAAAAGAATTTTGCATCAATCAAATTATGATGGACGAATTGAAATACATCCATATTCTATTCAAAGATAGGTGGAATTATATTAGTATGATTTAAGATTTTTTTGGTTAAACCTATAATTAATTTATAAACACCAATCAAAGGGAATTGGAAAGAAGGGTTTTGAATGGGAGTGTATAGGTAAGAAGAAATCAGTTCAATAATAAAACCAATATTAAATTCACAAGGAGCATATCAATTATTAACTTTGCAAATTTGTTCATGTATGATGAATAATATGTGGCATAGATAATCCATCACCACAACGTTTAATGGTAATTTGAGTGTAAAAAACTTAAAAGAAATTATAATAGTACAACAAGTTGATGAATTGTTAAAACAAGATTGTTGATGTGGTTGGACATTGGTTGATTTTATACAAATTCCAAGAAATAAGCTGAAAAAAAAAGTTGAATTGCTTTGTAGATTAATTCATGAGCTACTAGAACTTAAGCAAGATTAAATTCTTGTCAAATTGCATGGTGAACCCAAGGTATTCATCTTATAAATGGGCATTGTAACAATTTATATTCAAGAACTAACAAAGCATAGAAGAGGGTTACTAGTTCTTACATATGCCTATTGACACTTATTAAGATTATCAATATCTATCTATGAAGGAAGGTAGTTTGTTTTGTTTTGTTTTGTAGTTATGAGAGATCCACCAAATTGGGATGTTTCATGTTGTGTTCTTGGTGTCTTTGGAAAGATCTCAATGAGGAGGGGTGCATGGGCTTGGTTCCATGACGTTTGGACTTGCAATGCAAAAGTTCTTGAATATTGAATGATTTCTTCATTGAAAATTAAATTAAATTGTAGCTGAAAATTTTGGAGGAATTGGAATGTGCCTTTGGTTTTTTGGAAAAATCTTAATGAGAAAGATTTGATGGAATTTATTTGTTAAGACTTGGATTTAGAATGTGAAAGATATTGATTTTTAAGCGATTTTTGCTGCTGAAAATTCAAATAAATTCCCAAAAAGCAGGTTTTGGAAGGAAAAATCAGTTGAGGACGTCGTAACACTTGGGTCAACAACTCAAGCCACACTAATTATCATTATGCCAAATCCTTGTGTTACTTAGGATGGATAATGACTTCCTAGATTAAGCATTAATATATTTCTATTGAAGTGGATGCCTTATGATTTGGTATGTTATTGGGATGAACATGTAAACTTTAGTATGAATATAATACTCATATATTTTAAATATATTATCCACCTATTGAATACTTATAAAATGAACTACAACAATTAACCTTAAACACATAAAAAAAGAATGGAAGAGAAAACAAAGGTGCAAGTAAATGAAGTTGATTTGGGATTTTTGTTTATTTGATTTACTTTATATTGTATATCCTTGTGAATTTATTCATCAATTAAGAGTGTAAAAATTGGAAAAGTATAGTGAAAATATCAACAAAATGTTTGTGTTAAGGGCTGAACATGTGATAATTCATTCAAATATCTTTAGATAATATGAACAAGTAGTAAATAAATTTATAATTTTGTTCATTGATTATCATGATGATGTGTACCTAGGGTGATATGAACGTTGGTAGAATATACGGTAAGAAGAGAAAATGAGTAGTTGAAAGAAACCATAATTCTTAAAAAAGCTAAAAAAAGACTAAGGCAAAACAATTAATATGGATGAATTTCTATTGAATATTTACATACACTAAGAAATTCCTTACAGAAGGATAATTAGAATCAATTTGTTACAAAATCCAAAGAATTACCAATGAGTATACAAGAATTAATTTTGAAAATAATATATAGGGGCACCCAAGTATGGTGTATACAACATAGAACTCTAATGATTGATACAATCAAACTTACTAGGTATAGGCAATGGCTACTAATAATTGTGTGTGTATTCATTCCATTGTTGATTAAAAAGGTGTTTGCCATAGTGTCACCATATGTTAATTCTTACCAATAAACAAGAGTTTTATAAACAAGATATTAATGCTTTGATTGAAAAATGGATTCCATGTGACTTGTTGTGGGCACCCATGATAGCCACTAATAATGGTAGTGTAATGAACATAAAAGATAATAACAAATATCATCCTTTTATTTGTTTATCACAAGAAAGGTTGTTGTTATTAGCCCTACCAAATCCATATTCAATTAAAATTTAAAAAATGGCAATTGAATATGAAGATTAATAGGGATATTTAAGAAAGTCCTATCAAAAGCCTATGTCAGATACAAATAAAGCTTGAAAGGGAGCTAATATTCATAAAGATCTGAAAAATCAAATGGAAAATGATATTAGACATAAAATTATTTGTCAAGAATCCAAAATACTATCATAATTGGACAGGATTGGGCTTAGTGAATAAGGAATTTAAATATGGTCATCTTGAACCACTACTAGAAAAAACAACAATATTGATAGCATAAGTGATAGTCAAAGAAACAAAACAACTAGAATCTTTGAATGAAGAAAAGGAAATATCAATAGTTTCTATACAATTCAATGAACGAAATAAAATATGACCATCTTTGAGTGGCTAATAACCAATAATATTATTGGAAGAAGAAGATGATCCAAGGTGGGAACCTTCTTAGAGTGTACATTTTGACCAAAGACCAACATTAGGCAAATTTGAGAAATCAACTACAATTGTTCCAACACAAACCTAAGTATTTGACACAAAAGTGGTAAATTGGATTAGGTGTGTAAATACCAATGCATTTAATCAAGTTCATTCCACTTAGAATCTTGTGAATGAAAAAATGGGAAAACCTAATCTTTGACCAATTATTAATTTGCCACCACAATTTACTACTATAATTCAATCACAACCAAATATTATTCCACCTACAACTTTAATAGTACCTCTAGTAATGATGTCACCAACTATAAATGTTTTGAGAATTCAATGTGATGGTCCAACTTCACATGGTCCAAATTCAACGTGAAAGTGATGATCCAACTTCACACTTTGTTAGTTGACAAAAGTTTGTGTAACTAATGGAGAGAATATTGATGTTCATAAATATGGCATTTTCTTAACTCATTGAATAGAAGGGTAGCAAAATGGTTTGCAAGGTATGAGAAGGAAAGTCCAATTACAACATGGATAGAGGTCCAACAAACATTTATAACCAAATTCAATGTTGTGTGAAGTGAAGGATAGTTAATTGTTTCTTTGAAAGATATAAAACAAATGAATTACAAGTACCTACATGGAAGATTATCATGATAGATTCCTACACTTATGTGTTGTGATGCCATATTGATTAGATGATGTTTACTTAAATTAAACATTTCATGGCAAATTACGCACTAAATTAAAACTGATAATTTCAGGATTGTTAAGAAAAATTATAATTGGAGTTGCTAATTCAGCAAAATTGATCAAAAAATAATTACATCTCACAAGAAAGGTTTCAACCAAGAATAATGATGAATTAAACAATGAATATTTCAAAGAAGAATAAAATGAAAATAAATATAATTTTTTGAATAAAGGCAAAAGGTGCATTTTGACACACATCGAAAATATCTATATGGCCAAATTTGTTATAATGAAAGTAATTATTATACCAAATAATGAAAAGTGTTGCAAAAAAATTATATTTTATGCAAGAGTGGTGAACACAATACTAAACAATGCCCGTAGAGGATGTCGAGAAGATGATGTCCTTGCAAGGAAATTCCAGTAAATGTAGCATAAATAGAAACACCTACAATTTTAGAAAATAAACAAGAGGCTTATTAAAGGCCAAATAACCAGAACATGTTTGATAATAAAGATCATTTGCTCAATAAAATAAACAAGGATGGTAGAATAATTATAATTACCAACAAGTTCAAGGAGGTTGGTACAATCAAAATATTTATAATTGTGATGGTTATAATCATGATAATTATTAGTGAAATAATTATAATCAAGATAGGTACAACTAGGACAATTACTTAAGGAGGTCACTATTTGTATATATTTAAAAACACTTGAGATTAAAAGGTAATTTTTAGATTACTATGAAATAATGGCATAGTTTAAATATATATTTAAATATACTAGATATATTTTTGAATATATTAAATATATTCTAAATGTATTTTCATAATGTTTACATGAAACCTATTTGCATTTTTTTTCATTTTTTTTTTTTCAATAAAGTGCATCTTATTTTTTGCATATCATTTGGAATAAAATGGAAGTGACCTCTTTAGGGACAATTACAATTGCAACAAATAATTTTGGCAAGGTAATGACGCAAGTAAATGATTAAGATTGAAACATAGTCACAAAAAATTCTAGTCATAAAACCATTTTTTGTAATAGTGGACATGAAATTTTTTCCTATAGAAAAAAGGGAAATGTTTGTAAATATTTGTTTAGCATGGAAGCAAATCTTGAAGAATGAAGCCAAGAATTCAAAGCCCATGGCAGGAATGAACATGGTTATGATTGAATGGAATTAACCCATCATTGAGGTTTATGTAACTACAAGGAGTCAAAACGTTGTTTGTTTAAATTAGGGGATTGGAAAATGTTAACCCCACAATAGGATGATCGATGAAATGGGAGAAGGAAAACCAATCCATCCAAATATAATGGATGCATTGTAAAATATACAAGTTAATGATGACTTACCAATGAAAGTATGTAAGTCAATGAAATTGAAGAAGAGTGATTGGAAACAAGAAGAAATCCCAACCAAACAGGACTAACAATATTAATCCAACCAAATGTGATTAGCCAACCAATAAGGCTAATCAAAAAAGAAACTACCAAGGCAAATAGAACAATGATAAGGAATACATAAGCAAGTTTGAACTTCGAAAATATGGGGAAACAAATTATATATGGACATGAAATTGGAAGTTAAACTAAGACATTTGATAGATATATGTCCTTAATTAAGATGACTTATGTTCAAGGTTTATCAAAACAAAGAAAATGATTTTGTCACCGATGCTTATAGAGTATGTACTATTAGAAGTGAAAGTTTTGATGAAATTATGCCAATTGTTCAAGTGCATGTGGGAAAACATGAACTCCAAGATGCATTATTTGATAGATGATTTAATGTGAATATCATATTGGATGTGCTAACAAGAAAGTTAGGATCAAGGAAACTTCAATTAACTCCTTTTAATGTACAAATGGCTAACCAAAGGAAGTATCCGATTGGGTTAATCCACAACTTGAAAATTGAACTAGGAAAATGTACTTATAGAATAATTGTGACAATATTACAAATGGAAGACTTGTTTAATGAGCTTATTCCATGCTATTGGGAAGACCTTTGCTAAAACAAGCCACAACTTATCATGATTGTGAATAACAATGCTCTAACCATTACTACAAAATATAAGACTAGTACACAAGTATGTTGAAAAAAACTTCTATTTCCCCTTCCAAGAGACCATGCAATTTGGATGATAATGATTGGGAAGATGGCCTCATTGATAATGATGAATAACACCTTTACAAAGTTGTTATAGAGTTGTGGCAAGTTGGTGAATTAAGTCCCAATGAGTTGAATTTTTTACCATACGTCTTATATGGAAAGATGCAACCATATGAAATGCTTAACTATCTAATATGGTCTTATCATCATGAATAGGGAGAAATTTTGATGATATTAGATGAAGCTACAAATGTCACCACAAAAATAAGTAAATTATAGCATGGACTTTAACAATTCATGAACAATTGACCAAAGTTAATTTAAGGAGTAAAAAAGACCCTAAGATAGTACTGGTTAACACATCATTATCCATTATTTATATGGAGGAAATCAAAGGTTTGTTAACATAATTTAAAGAGGTATTTGCTTAGATGTTAAAGGTTTAAAAAAAATGTTAAGGATTTTTTGTACATAAACTTTGTTACCAATTTGGACTATGAAATCTTAATATCAAAAATTCGTTCCCAAATTTACTATTAGATTTGTATTTTTGAAAGCCTTATTAGAAGTTGGATGCTAACAATAATGTTTATTTTAATATTAAAAAATCAATGATAAGTTATAAACCATGAATTAAGATTTCTTGAGTATAAATAATATTTACTTCTACCAATTTATGAAATATTTTATGAAGGATGTAAGCACATTATAGATCACCCACTTTTGTTTAAAGAAGGTGATGTATAACAAGTATTATATTAACAATAAACAAAAATCTTGATGACATTATTTGACAATTCTAATCACAAAAAAAAAGTTTTAGAATGTGCTTGACAACATTTTGAAACCCAACTTGATCATTTTGATCGATTATATGAAAAAGATTGGATGAAATCAACGTACACAACATATATAACACATTTTCTTGACGATTTTTTTTCAATTTTCATGTGTGTGATTCATGAAACATGGCTAAACAAAAGAAGATTGAAAAAACAATGTAATATCCATTTATAAAATTTCTTGCTTTTTCATAAGGTAGTGGTTTTTTTTGTAAAAAGAAGATTGTTATGTCTTTATAATTCAACAAGTGAAAAATACACATTTTAAAAAGAATTTTCAACCAAAAATTTTAAACTCTTAAATGCTTTTAGATTCAATTGATGTATATCAATATCATTCAGCACAAAAAAAATCACCCAAAAATTCCACCCACACCTCTAGTTTTGAAGTATATATGTATTTTTTCATACTTTGTGACATATATTATTTTGTTGAAATATGTTCCATATGTTCAACTTCCTTGATGTTTTAAATAATTGATTATTTTAAGTATAAAACTAATCAAATATATATATATATATATATTAAAAATCGAAGATGTGGCGCCCATACATTACCAAAAGAATTAATTACAAAAGAATTAATTTGTGACTATAATTTTGGGTCACCTATAATGTGTTTTCATTCAAAAGGTTTTTTTTCTAGCAAGATCACTAATTTAGATTTACATTGTTATCTTTGATGTACTTAGAGGTGGGGTTTGGGTAAATCAACAAAACTTGTTTATTTTACTTTGATGTTGAGTATTCAAATTCTTGAATTAAATTGAAGTGACTATTTCCACTACATATGTTTTTTACGTTTCAAAATTATATTTGTTTCAAAGAACTAAGAAAGTGAATCTTCAAAGGTTATTATTTTTCAAATTAAATGTTGTTAATTTAAGATCACATAATAAATTAGTAGTCTATTTACACTACCACTTTTAGAATTTCATTATTGTGACTATTTGTCACTGTAGAATTGCAAATTTGTATTTTCATTTTTTGTTCTTATAATTTTTTATCTCCAAAAACTTGGACTATTTATCAAGTAGCTTTAACATTTAGCAATCACACCATGGATACAAAACCAATTTTTTTGGTTCAATAACTTTTAGTTTGAAAGTTTTGGTTGGAACTATTTGTCTCCATTGGAAAAGTGATTTTCTCTTTGCAAAGTGATTTTGTCTATGGTTTTTTTTATTCATTAAGATTCATACTAAAACATCCCAAAAACCTAAAATAAAAAATGTCTTTATTTGTTTTGCAACAATATGTTAATTCAATGCCAACAAGGAACATGAAAAAAACCTAGAGGAAGTTTTGCAAGAAAGTGCACAAGGTGGACCTTTGAGGAGCCAAGAAGTGGAACTACTAAAAATCAAGTTGGCACATGTGGTTATGTTCCATAGAGGCAAAATAGAAAAATTAGAGGTGATTATTGAAAACTAGCATTGAAAATTGAAGGATATTCAATACCAAAACAAGTTGGAAAGACCTTACCAGAAAGGATTTCTATGGGGTCAAAATCAAAGACTTCTTAGGAAACAATTTGGGACCTAACCCAAAAATATTATTTTTTTGATACCATAGATTGTTTTGTCTAGGAGAATGAAATTTTGTAACTTCAAAAACATTTTGAAGAACTATAATAGTTTTGAGATAATGAAAGTTTAAATGGTGGGCCAATGGCCTTTCTTCAAGGATGAGCTTCATGGATAAGGATTACCACACAAAAATTCTAGTAACTCCCATTTTTAATGTAGGAATTTCTCCTTATACTCCCCAATATGTTATTTCTATCATGGAACTAAACATGTCATAGGAAATTGTCCAAATAAATATAACCAAATCCTAGCTTCCAACCCCATGGTTAGCCTTGTTTCAAGGTTCCACCATAGTTCCTTCTTGACTTCCATTTCAAATCATTGTACTTTTAGCTTCAATAATTAACGTGTTGATTATAGTACTATAATTTCTTGGAATGAGTTTATTTCTACCTAATATTGTTATAATACCACCTATGATTACCAAAATATCAAGGGATAGAAATCTAGTAGTTTTTAATATCAAAAATGTATTCCCAAACCAAATAACATTTTTTTTTCATATGGCCATAATTTTGCAACTTTAAAAGGAGCCCTTGCTAGTTTATGATGAATACCCTTATTTTGGTGGACATTTTAGTCTTGTATACCTAATACCACATTCACAATGGATAGCATCAACAATCTCAATGATAAGAGTCATAGTGATTGGAGGTGGACCTGGTGATGGAGGACCACTACATAAAAATGAATTTGCTTTGAATGATAGGAGGAATTCAATAGTGGGACCCCCATGAGGAGAAATTTCAAACCCAACCAAAAACTTATTTATTGAAAATTAAACATCACATGGTAAACTACCTCAAGATAATGTACCATTTAACAGTAACATTAAACCTCATGGGGAGGACCTATAAGAGGAGGTAGTGTACCTATAAGAGGGCCTTGGATGGGATCTTCTTAGAATGCATGACGCACTCTCAACTCTTTGAAGGATTCATATGTGAGTCCAAGTAGAAGATAGCGGAAGAGGGAGGAGTTGAGGCACGCTCTTTAGCTCACAACACTTTGAGGGGTAGAGGGGTGTGTTGGAGCTCTGGGATGGGACTAAGAAGAGTTGACAAGTTTCATTCACTCACACAGGCGTTCACACAACCCACACAAAGTGGTTAGTGCATAGTTGGAGCATTTTTGGTGCTAAGGCCAGTCACGAGCAACACAGACACATTAAATTCACCACGGCCTAGACTTGGGGGAAGCCACCACCTTCCCCCTTATAGTATACTCTGTGGCTGGCCACAGAGCCTACATCCAAATGGTTTTTCTCTCCCGGGACTCCCGAGTGGGAGTCTCGAAATCGCGCCAATTGGGATTTTCACGACTTTGGAGCCTCATAACTTTGCAAGTAGACCTTGGATCGAGATGCATCTAAAGCAAAGTTGTAGCTCTCATCAAGAGCTTTCCAACGGTATGTTGCACGCCCTCTGCAGCCAAGTAAATCAGGTCAATTCCCGACTTTTTTTGGTCAAGAGTCAAATTGGCAATTTGATTCCTGACCCTTCTTTTGGCCATAACTTATGTTTCAAATGTCCAAATGCGAAATGAGAGCCCATTTTAGACATCAAGGTTCCAAGAGATTTTCATTGTTATAAAGAACGCCCCAAGCCATTGAATTTTGGCCCCTGAAATCGCTCTCTTAAGTTTCGGGAGTCCACCAAGACTCCATTTCCCAAAGTGGGAGTTGCCTTGGGAATGTGAGGGTTCACTCCCTCACACTTTCTTACACTCCCTTACACTTTGGGAGTATGTGATGTGATTCCCGGGCTTCTTCTTGGCCCGTAACCCTTGCGGCCTCTTTGCTTTGACTCCCAGGTTTCCTCTTGGCCCGCAACCTTACAACCCCTTTGCTTTGGTCGCAAGCCCAAAGCTAGGGTTGCGACAATGCACGGTATTCACCATGGTATTTGGTACATGTTACCCCTATTCATAATGCCTTTTTTAATCAAATTTTTTTACCTTGCCCCATTTCTAATCCAAGGACTGACCTTGATGTTCATGTTAGAATATTCAAGAAAGGCATTTAGGCCAATGGGGAAAAGAAGGATTCTAATATAATTAATGAATTTTCTAGGTTCATTTTGAAGGATGTAATCTCACAATGGGGAAAAACTTTATGTAGCTTCATTTCAATTACACTTTTGAGAAATTAAGAATAACTTTTTGTAAAAGATACATGGTTGTCCAAACTTATGAACATGTCTATATGGTATATAAGATGATCAAACAAGCTATAGATGAGAAAGTAAAGGTGTATTATGGATGTATATTTAAGCTTGCTAATTGCGTTCGACATAAGGTAGATGATAGCTTGTTTACTATTTTTTTCAAATTCAACTTGTTACTTTATATGATAATTGCCATAGTAGGGATGAAAACGTGCACACCATGTTTTAACATGAGGAAACTATTATTACATGTGAGGAAAACATGGGTGATGTTAATGATTATAAAAATTTGTTAGAACCTCCTAGGTAATTGGAAAAAACATTTGAGTCAAAGAAGGCATACACCATTTGTAATCATTGTCACAAACTAGGTCATACCAAGGAGAGATGTCATTGGAATTTGGAAACCCCAACAAGTTGAAGGTGAAAAAATGGTTCCAATGAATGCAATTTTTGCATGGCAAACTAAAGGAACTAGAAATCAATCTAATAAGTTGGGCAACTAGAACCAAGCCAATAAAGGTGGCATTGTAGTTTAAGAATTTTCATCTATGGGTCAATTGAACATAAGATTTATAATTATCTACACTACCATGTTACACAAGAAATGTTTATGGACAAAGCCACTACAATAGAGCCTAAAAAGAAGGATGTTGTTGTCAACATGGTTCTTCACAAACCATTCCCTAGGCAACACATTTGCCTCAAGGAAAGGCCATTCCCCAAGGGCAACACAAACATGTATTGGTGTAGATTTAAACATTTGACCTATGGAAAGGCCATTTCCCACATCAACATCCAACCATTTTTCATTGTAGTTCAACACATTTGCCCCCAAGGAAACAACCATCCATTTGGGAACACAACTATTGCTGGAAGGAAAAGGCCATTCCTCAAAGCAACACAACTAGTTCTTGAGATAATTCAAAACATTTGCCCTTGGGGTAAAGATCATTCTTCAAGGAACAAAATCATTTCCTAGAAATGATTCCCTTTATTCTTTCTTGGATAAAAGCCATCCAAGAGAAAGATGTAAGATGTTAAAAGAGTTTGAATACATGACTTCTCAATTAAAGTAAAAGTGATCAACCAATGTGCCACACCTTGATTTATTTATAAAAATTAGAGTCCCAACCATACTTAACACATTCATTGTAATTGGGGGACAATACATTTGTTTGAAAATCAGTTGGCACTAGATTCTGTTTGATTTGTTGTTACTAATTAATGTTTGCCATGTTTGATTTATATAAGCATTTAAGGGTAAAAAAAAAAGTCAATTTCAAGCATAATGAGAAAAATTAATCATTAAATCAATTATTGAATGTAAAATTTTTCTTATTAGGCATTTTGTCATGTGAAAGAATTGAATTAGATGCCACACCAAAGTGCTTAGTGCTTGTCCTAATAAACATATTAAATCACATTTCACCTATTTAATGCTTGTCTTAACAAATTGATTAAGTCACTATTAAGAGAAACCCAATCCTTTGGACCTAAAACTATATGCCATTTGTGTGATTTCACATGCTAGAACTCAACCCTCCTCCCTTCAAGCTCACCCCACCAAGGTTTTGTTTTTTCAATTTTTGTGATATCAAAATTTTGGCAAAGTTACTTGAAAAATTCAAAAAATTAAAGAAATTACAAAAATTGGAGGAAACCTGAAAGCTTCATGCTTCAAGCCAATCCACCATCAAAAAGCAAGTATCCAACAGTAGACAACATTTCTTAATCCTATAATTTGGTGGAACATTAGGTCTCCTGAATTTTGCAAAAAAAAGCAATAGAAATTATTGTAAAAGGTTAAAGATTCAGAGTTTAGAAAATGTGCCAAAGAAGAAGCTTTCTATATTTATTGCTGAAATTTCATAAGTTATTATTGTTTATTGTCAAAGTGGATTTTGAAAAACAAAATAATTATTCAGTCCACACCCAGGTGCTGAACCTGAAAAGGTACTATTACAGTATTGGGTTTGTAGTACGTAGCCCAAAATGTAGACGGATAATTATATATAAATGCACTTCATATTTGGTTTATAACCAGATTTGCCTAAATGTTCCTAGGGATGGATGGATAAATCATCATCAGGTTTTTTACATCTTTTTATTATTATCAGATCCTACATTTGATCTTAGCCAAAAGGCTTTTATTATTATCAGAGATATCCGTAAAGTAAGGAAAACACAGAACTAGAACCCTGAGTTTGGTCATAAACGGGGTGAATTAGCATTCAACGGCGGATAAAACTCAGAAAACCATCAATTTTGTTGGTAAATTGAGCTTCATCCTGCCTTTCCTTTTCCTTGGCGCCTCCACTGGTGCTACATATAATTTGACTGCTCGTGCTCGTACCTGTACAGCTACTATAATTAGTCTCAAACCTTGTGCATTAAATACTGAGTTTCAGGATTTTATACCCAGATTTATTAAAATGTCCCTACTTTGCAGATACCGCTGAAAGAGGGGTTTTGGGGCGAAAGGAGGCCCAAAGATAGGATGAAGACAAGGGTGACTTTACAGATATCTCTAGTGTGATTGTGGATAGATGATTGCCACTTTGGCTGCTTTAAAAAATTCTCAAAACTAACACTGAGTTGAGTTGTCTCAACCTAGCCTAGGCTACTCCTGAGTTAGCGTGCTTGATGCCCAACTTTTGGAAAGGACTTTTTGATGGTGGAACCATTAAACAAAGCACCCAGCGAAGGGGAAAGAGAGGGAACAAAGAGAGAGGAGGATACAACCCCTAGGGAGAAGAGCAAAACCCAAAGTGGGTCACTAGGGGGGCAAAGGAACAAATCATGTTCCAGAGTCCCCACCATCTCAAGAAGCACATAAGAAAGATAAGGGCACAAGTTTTTTGTTTTGACAAAATTTTGGGCCGTCGTTTTGATTTTGACAAATTTTGGGCCAGGCTCTTTTTGTTTGCTTGCTTGCTTTTTTTTTCTTCACGTGCTCTGTGAGCCGAATTGTGTACAAGAGAAAGCCAACTGCTGATCCACCACCTTCGTCAGTCAGTGGCCTGCACCCTACCAGCCTGCCAAACTTCGCTTTTGTCAATTTTGCCATGTAGCGCAAGTGCCACCATCAATAGCAAGGTTTAGCCAAATTTACCTACAAGTTAAACATGAAAATAATTTTTTGGCTACGTCCTTGAACCATGTTGTAGGCAATCTGGCAATGTTTTCGTAGATTTCAGTCACGTTCTAGCTATTGAAAATCTCAAAAAAGACGCTTGATTTCAGTCAGTGATTGTTTTGTGGTGAATTTTCACCTGTTTGTAAAAAACCATTCTGTCAAAAATTCCCTGTTTCTTGGGGGGAGGGGGGGAGGAAAATACACTGAAAAACTTTTTTTTCTTTATTAAATTGCCAAAAATCACCACAATTGCTTGCAATATGAAAGGGTGCTTAAGATTTTTTTTGTTTCATATTTTGACTATCGCCATATTTGGCTAAATATATTTATCGATGCTTGCCACCTAAGCAACATCACAAAATTGAAAAAGAAAAAAAAAAAGAAAAAACACTGGTTTTAACTTCTCTTTTTGGCTATTGTAGCCAGCCAAAAAAAAAAAGGCTACTGCCTACCTGCTCCTTATTGGCAGGAGCACAAAAGGAATGACATACCTACATGCACGGGGAGAAGGGGGAGGCGTGGGGCAATTGTGGGGACCACCCTTGAACATTGCTATAAAAGAGGATCGGGCTGAAGAGATTTCATAGTTCTATGCATGACACAAGATTTAAGTGGAGACGGTTAGGAAGTGTTTTTTTTGCAAGTTGTAGTTGTTACAGGATTTCAGCCAAAGAGATTTATAGTGATATACATGACACAAGATTTAAGTGGAGACCTTTGAGAAATTATTTGCATTACTTGTTTAGGAAGTTGGTTTTTGCAAGTTTTAGTTGTCACAGGATTTAAGACAGTAACTTGGTTTTTGCTATGTTCATTCACAACAAAAGAACACACGCATCATCCTGTCTCAGGTCACCGGCACTTCCCTATACGAGTAGTAGTACTACTACAGTCAACCCATTCATATTTATTCATGGTCGTCAGCAGTCAGTATGAATACCCTTAGATATGTCCAAATGTTTTGTTGCAGGAACTTTGTTGTGTCCAGAGCTGTGATCCAGCTGAATCTGGACATGATCAGATCCCAACAGTAAGAAATTTTTTGTTTGGGTTTTTTTTTCCTCCGGATATTGGTGTTCAAGACTTAATTTTTGAGTACAGTTACAATATTCAGACCAGTTGTACAGAATTGTTATTAAGTCTGAGGAAAATAAAACAATTCAGTGCAGCTTTGCTAGGGCCCAATTATTGTCACATCTGGACTAGAGATGAACTGGGTTTGTTATAGTCTGTAGTTAATATAGCAGAACAGACTTGAGAGTGAGTAGTACAAGTACACACATGCTTTCATGGGCATAGTGAAATGTTTCTGTCTTAATTTGGGGATGATCTAATCATTTGCATTATAGGCATTGGTGGTGGTGGTGGTGGTGGTGGTGTGTGTGCGTGTGTGTGTGTGTATGCCTAATGTAGTTTAGACAATTTTTTTGTTGACATAGGTTTTTTATAAGTGGATGTAGGTTTTGTCTTTGCAGCCTCAAGAAAGAAAACTCCAAGGACAAGTAGCAGCAAATTCCTCAAGGTCTACAGCTTGAACCTTAATAAGAAAAGTCATTCTCAATACACAATATGATACCAGCAGCCAGGTACTCCCTCACGAAGTCCATTAAGCTGAGCTTCTAGGATTGGGTTATCTTATGTAGACCTGATGATGTGGAAGTACTAGCTGTGATTGATTGCAAACAAAACTGAACTGCAGTGCACATTTCAAACAAATTATTCTGGGTTCTATGATCAGAACTATATTATCTATCTTTTTGGCAATCAAATTACCTCTTGTGGATCTGATCATTCTAATTTCGGGAGAGGGAGAATTTGCAGCCACAAGTTTCCTCAAGTGTTGAAATCCAACTCAAAGTGCCCCAATCTTTTTGATGGCACAACCAGGTGATGACCAATTTCTGGACTTTTGTAAACAAATGAATCGCTAGTTTTCATAGCTTTGAATCTCCCTTGATTGATTACATGCAGCAGATCATCCATTGATTCATACTGCAGCCTTTAAGATACATGGCCTTTGTGAATTCCTCTTGATCTCGTGCTATATACCCATGCATCAATTTGGACATCATGGATACCATCCTCATCACTGATTTTTCTATTGTGGTGAATGTTTGCAAAGAGGGGAGCTCAAAAATCATTCAGGAGTATTACTATTATGTCATAAATTCCATGTTTTGTAGAACAAAATTTGCCAATTTCTTGTGAAAAAAGAATTGAAAAAATTTTCGCCACATTTTGATGTGCAGTATTTAGTTTTGGGGCAGTTTTTCCTCTCATTTTCTATCACGAGAAATTATTTTCAATTTTTTGCAAAAAGTGTGCAAAAGAAAATCAAGGGTGCAATCTGTGGGAAAAAAGATTAAAATATACAAATAAGGTTTTTAGAATTGGATTATGAGAATATGTCTAAAATAATTTTTATTTCATAAAATATTTTATTATTTCATAGCATACCCAAAAAAATTCTTTTTATCTCATGTGTTTCATAAAACATACAAAGAGTGACATTCGCAGAGATTTTAACAATTTGGACAGCTTTCTATGGAAGTTATGTTTTGCTGATTAATACTAAATTTTTAAAGGGATGATGATAAATAAAATGGGAAAAAGAACACTGATCTTAATCAGCTGGGAGGCATTGAATTCTATGAGTGTGAAAGCATGACCAATATCATCCAATTCCTCTAGTATTGATTTAGTAGTCATCCTGTAAAAACATAATGATTTTTTGGAATTTTTTTTTTCAAATTTGGGGAATTTTTAGGGGAACAATTGACAGAATATTATTTTTTGGAAAAAAATTTGCCACAAAAGAAGCTGCACAGTACAGGTGATTATCAATTCAATAGTAAAATGTTAAACTAGGATTGGAGCTAAGCATCAGATTCCAAGGCTTGCAAGGTGAAAGTTCCCAATGTTCATCAATTCAAAATAAGATGGCATGTGCTTCATTTCCACATCCTTCATTCTCCACATGAGGCACATGCCATATATTTCCTGGTTACTGTATGAACAATGAACCATGGTTTTTACCATTGTTGAGCTCAAAAGTTTTGATGGGGTGATTTGTAAACTGTATGTCGGGTGTGTTGAACAGACTATATTATGACCCACTTAGCTTTTATGGACAACGTGTGCGAATTGCGCGGAGTTACAAGGTCTAGTGTGTTTACAAATGAGACCCATTGATTTTTTTCAAGCAGATGTGGATATTAAAAAAAAATTGCTTATGGTTCATGTGCAGTTTTTGGATGCTTCCTTTTGAGTATAATTTTATGCATCTATTGAAATAAAAAATTGAAGGGACTGGGGTTTATTTTCAGCAAAGGAAAATTGCAATTGAGTTATTTTCAAACCCTGAAGTACGAATCAGAAGCAAGGGGCATGAATAAGAATTTTGCAAGCAGATCAGTTCTCATAAAGTTGTTGCTGTGTGGAGTAGGGTTTGGAGGAGGAAATAGAGTGTGTGGCAATCTCTATTTCAGACAAGCCTGTTTGGTTCACAGAGAAACTTTATCCTGTTGGCAAAGTAAGTTACACGAGTGAATATAATTTTTTGCCTTTCATCATTATTTCTGAATTTACAAAGATTATGAATTTCCATACATAGCATCAGCACACTCAGTTGGAATTATTGTGAATTTCACATTCTTGGCCTGTTTCAGTAGTTCTGAAAATATGGGAACCTGGGGTAAGGTTCCGGTATTGGAGCACAAAGGCCAAGTGAAGGGTGAAAGCTTGGACTTGCTTGAGTATCTTGATCAAGAATTTGGAGGGCCAACCATCATGCCCACAGTGAAGCTACTATACCTACTACCCATGTCTCCTAAAATTGTCTTTCAAGAATGTCTTCTTCTTTTTTCTTGGAAGCTTGCTAGTATGCATGTCCTGATCAAGCTTGATCCATGTCTTGGAATATGAGAAAGATTAATAAAAGGATGCAGGTTCTTCTACTTCATAGGAGTGGTTACTTTTGGTTCTTCATGAAGTAGCAATTTGTATGACTGACTCCCATCTCTGATGAACTTAGAGTGCAAGAAATGGGTGACAAAGAGAATGCATGTCTCAACTTTATCTGTATACAAAATGATCCAGAAAGTCCTAGAGTCTGGGTGACATCCATGCTTGGGTGGGTCACAGGAGGAGGACAAGAAAGAGGCAGCTGCAGAGCTGTTGAAGTATACTGATACGTTCCACATAGCTTGGCGTAGAGGCCTTGGCTCCTATGACGCCACTCCAGCTGCTATTGAGAATGCTGTTGGTAAAATTCTGAGTCCATTCTCCTGCTATACCACACCCAACCCTAGTTTATTTTTCATCATTGTTAGAACTATTGTTCTAGATGTCTGTAGAACTTCAGAAACAAGTGTGTGAGATCATTGATGTGATAATGTTCAAGAAGATTTCAGTGGAGGTTTTCTCTTACTGATTTGAAGATTCTGGGAATGATATACAGGAGCTGGGATCTACTTCCTGACATGTATACTGATGAGTTTCTTCTCATGATCTTCCCATATTGTTGCTTTTTTCCAGCACCAGTGCTTGATTACTTAGAGAATGCACTCAGGAAATATGCCACCCAAGGACCCTTCTTCCTTGGACATTACAGCCTGGTAAGTACTTTGGGTGTATTCAGTTTTTTTTGGGGCACCATCTTTGATATGTCCATGTTTTAGGATTGTGTGCATAAGAAAATAAAACCGGAATCTCTTTGTTCACTGATCTCAAGAAAAGATTGAGATTGTTTGTTCATCATGCTCATGAAGTTAATTTTGTACACAATTCTTTGTTTTGTGTGACAGGTTGACATAGCCTATGCCCCTTACATTGAAAGATTTCAGATTGCTTTTTCTGGATTTTCTGGGGTTAAGTATGATATCACAGCTGGTCGACCAAACCTTGCAAAGTGGATTCAGGTGATTTCCCTTCCTCCCCAATTCTCATAACATGCAATGCAGTGTCTCAAAATTGGGAGTCAACCAGTGTTGGACTGGTATCAACTAGTATTGGGCAGTCAGTCACCTGGTTTGGCCAGCTAGAACGATCGGTTCCAGTTCTGGTTAGTAAAAAAAACAACCAAACTGGAATCAGGTCTGATTTTAACACTGCAGATCAGCCTGCAGACGCCACATTCCACCAGGCCTGCACACCCCAGGCTCACCCAGGGTGTGCTTACCCGGCAGAATCCACCATCTACGGCCCACTCTCTAGGACATACCAGTCTAATCCTAACTACCATACTGAAAATCTGAATGACATTCTCAATCATACCAGCTTCATTATTTAATGTAATGCCTAACTGTAAAGTACTATATTTTAAACTGCCTAATGAGAACTGTCAAAGTAATTATTATTATTATTATTAGCTACCTAATTAAGTATTTAATAAAATAATTAGGTGCTGAACCAGCCTAGGTATGAAGGTCGGTCTCATGTTGTTGTGGGATTTGTGACAAACTGTACATAAATGAGCGGAAAAAACAACAATTTGTGGATTTTGAGCAGGCTATCAACACTGTGGATGCACATACAAGCAACAGTCTAGAACATGATGGATTGCGTGGTGAATTCCAGAAGGTGCTGGTGAGTCAAGCAATTTGAAGCTAACTCCAGGAAAATTGAAGGGTCTCGTTACTACCATATTTTTGAATTAAGACTTGAAAATTGCATCTAACCATTACCCAAGCGACAATTGGCTGAAAGCATTTAGGAATCAAGATCTATCTATTTATCTATGTATCTATTTTTTATGAAGGACATGAATTGTTTGTGATTGCAGGATAGTGGTTTCTTCAGGCGCTTCTCTGACTGAGAGAAATTTCGCATTTAATTGAGAAACAAAGGGGACTTCACAGGCTAGATTTTCTCAACTCAATGTGCGGTCCAACTTGTGCATGTGCATTTTTTTTTTGCCAAGAATGTATCAAATTGGACCACTAGTCAAAGACTTTTGGTGATCATGGATGACACAAACAAACACAAATTATTTCTATTTAGATATCAATGGGGAGCAGGTGGCAGATCTGGAACTCACTACGAATGTAAATCCAGGTCTGAAATAATATACTTTAGAGGGATTGCCCATACTTGGGCCATCTCCAATGGCACAAGTGAAGTGACCTTCACAGAACTACAACTTTTTAACTAGTGTGAAAGTGAGTTTGGGGGTATAAAATTTAAAATGTGCACAAGAGATTGTATGTCTTTAATTTAAGGGCTAATATAAAGAAATGAGTGCTTTTGATTGATGGATGATGATGATTATCTGGTGTGGTCGCATTTAAATACCCTCTCAAATTATTCATGTTTATAGTTTGTGATGGGGAAATAATTGACACTCTATTTTGCATGTGATAAACACTCATAGACCTACCTCAATATACCTCAATATTATACTGCCTGCAATTAACAAGTATAGGCACATATAATGTTGGGGCATTTCTTCTGGATCAGGGCAGGGTTTTATTTAAGGATTTTGTGATGTAGCCAAAGTGGGAACTGGATTTTCATTTATTTTTTTACTCAAGCAGAGAAATCCATTGCAAGAAAAACCAAACCACAACCAGCCCAGGGGCAACAAACTTGATATATTTTTGGGTGTAAGGCTTTTATTCTGCACATGCTCACAATGATGTTCCTTATGTGGTTCCCACAATTCACTCCCATTGATTTATATCCGACCAATAGGGCTTTTTTTTTCAAATTTCTCAAGTAAGTTCACTAGCAAAGATCCCCAACATTAATTAGCAATAAATGGCAACTATCCTAGGTGGGATGTAGATTTTTTTCAAAATCCCACTTTGTACTATCAACCACCGTGAATGGAGTGTCTAAATGTGGCAAATTCTAACATTTTTTCCTCAAAATATGGCAAAATTTGCAAGACAATTCTCAAAAAATCCTTTGTAAGATTCATGACCCTCTTTTCTTTTCTTTTCTTTTCTTTTCAAGTGATGAAATTTTGCCCAAAAAGAAAACATCACCAACCAACATTAACAGAACCTTGTAACATTTTTTTGTAGGTTTGTTAGGTGTAAAATTAACATGCCCAATCATCTTAATACTGAGTTTTCTGTCCATCTCTCATAGAAAATTTGGAAGATACTTATGAATGGTACCCTTTAATGAATGTCGCCAAAAAACATTGTCAATTAGGCTTAGCAAAGGAGAGATTCTTTCTGGGCATTGACCAGACACTCGCATACATTGAGGAATCTCAATGGAAGGTTGGATTGGACTCGAGGATTCTGCTCTGCCATCTTCTTCGTCTTCTTCTTCTTGGGGTGCCAGTGATGGCGGTGGTGATGATGAAGATGGTGGGAGGAACAACAGTAGTTAGGAGGAGGAGACTATCCGTGACTAATTCTTGGCGAGGCTTGCTCGCTGCAGCTCCTGACAGCCATTACTGGTTCTTCTACAACAAGCTCCTTCTTCTTTCCATCAGAGATTTTTGGAAAGAATTGTTGTGCTGCTGGAGCTTGAGCAGGACAATTATCTTTCTCGCTGGCTATAATGGGTGCAAAGTGGAGGGGGCGGCATGGGTTGTTTCATTGGTGGGGTTAGGGTTTAGGGTTAGACTGCAAAAACTGCAGCAACTTCAATTGTTTCAGTCCCTTATAGTTTAAGGCTTCCTTAGTGTATATAGGCATGACAAACCCTACAGTTTCACCAACATCAAAGCGCTGATGGGTATCACATCAAGATTTTGATATCATGACTTGTATAGACAATTATGAAACATCTCCACCCCTTCACTTGATGATTCCCATTGTATTTATTTTGTCTCATCTAGTCTTTTTAGTTGCACCTAGTTTGTCCTCACATTTCACACCTTGTTTACTTCATTAGTCATAGGCTATTCCTCAATCATTTGTACCTACACTAAGGGTTTTATCTATCCCATAAGTAACGTTTGCATGTTCCTTGTCCTAGTTGTGGTCACTTATACATAGTAAGAATAGGATTAACACGTCACCAAGCATCATGCATCTCACACATGCAATCATTGACTTTTGTAGTGTCAATGCCTTCGGCATTACTGTCTTCTCTTCCTTCTTCAACTTGGACGTGGATTGCATCATTGAATATCATTGATGTTTTCCATCTTGATTTACCATGCCCTTGTTCATATCATCATATTCCATATGTTCTTTGTGTTGAAATTCAACATGCTTTGCACATCTTTTTAATTTAGTTGGTCGTCCACCAAGAGATTTGTGCCCATTCATGTCGGTGCATGGCAGGGGATTAAAAGACATTACAAGAGGAGCATATGATTAAAACACAGGTGTTGGCTTCCCAAATATCTTCAAAAATGGCACCGGATCCTACTCCACCTCCATAAACACGATTACATCACACACAAACACTTGTTCATGTCAAGGAATATACTTGAACAATGCATGCATTGACCCCTAACATTCCTGTGGCCCCATCAACTAAGACTATTGTGGCCCTTCACCATCTTCATCCATTGGTTAAAGTTGACCTCCCCCCTTTTGCCGATGATTTTTATCCAGAGACGGAGCTTGTTTTGGGTAGAAAGGCATTTATTTATGTTTTCACACATTCATCACGTCTTTCATCTGGTGATCCTTCAGTATGGTGTATGAACTTTTATGATTTTTTTTTCACTACTATAAATTGTGGGTGCAGTTCATTAATCTCCATTCACTAGACCAGTGAATTTACTCATAATTTATTAAAATCACTTGGCGTACAAAGACACCTTTTGTTATAATGTTTGTCCATGATGACTATGTTAGTGGCTTTGATATCTTTTTAAAGATATGCGAGCACATTGCTTGTGGTCATGTTCCTCCATTAATATCATGTTTGTTTGTTGCATCGTGACTATTAGCTTTGGAAAAACAAACCAAAGGCGTTTGGCCCATCGTGATTAGAAAGGTGATTTATCGATTAATCGCCTACACACTAACTATTCAGTTCAAGGATACATTTGTAGAACATTTTAATCCACACCAATTTGGGGTGGCAACATTAAGCAAGTGTGAGACAATGGTTGATGGGATTAAAGCTATGTTAAATTTACATTTAGAGTGGGTGGTATTATAAGTGGATGTTTGAAACACATTTAATTCAATATCTCGAATAACCATTTTTTAAGAATTGCTTCTTGTACCAACACCTTGGATCAAATTTTCCCATTTGTTTGTCAATTTTACGCACACCCATTTCCACTATATTTCTCAAAAGTTTCTAAACACGAAGATTTCGCAGTCATTTCATTTGAATGTGGTAAATGACAAAGGGATCCTTTGGGAGGAGTGTTGTTTACATTAGTTCATTTTTGCATTCTTCATCCTACTATAACAACCCATCCTACTTGTGTTTGTCCCTCATTGGCAAATGATATGCACATAGTTAGTCATGCTTCGGATGTGGTACCTATTTGTTTTGAGATTATAAAAGGAGTTTACAACATTAAAACTTTTAGTGCAGTTGACGAAATGTGTAACTTAGTTTCCACAAAGGTTAAACCATTCTATATCACTTCCTCCAAGTTTTTTTTACACATGAGTCTAGTCTTTGTATTTTGGTGTTCTAATGGGTTCTTTGCCATTTGTGGAATTTTTTGTATAAAAGGCATTCTAGGAAGACATCAACACAATATTTAACCTTCTTATGCTTGTAAATCCTCATGTAACATCTACAATGATTTTGTTTTGTTATGCCCAACAATTAGGCTACCTACAACATATTGTATTTCCATCATTAGGTATCTTATAGCATTACACTGAGTTTGATGATCGTACCATAGCTATGTTGGAAAAGCTTTTAGGTTTAGGATCCTTTGGCACCACAACAAGCCATTTGGCTCATCATTAAATCATTATTTATATTTTTTCAAGGGAGCTAGGCCTTCCCTTAGTGGTTCGACTTGATGCCCTTACCTTCTTAGGATGTTGGGCTTTGATTGTTGTTGCACTAGTCTTTCGTTTCTAGCAAGATGATCACCCTATTCTTCTTGATGTGATGGCACATGTAGATATCGGTATTTACACCTTTTAGGTAGCCTTATGGGATACCCGTGTGATATTACTTGAGGTCATCCAATCACATGTATTGCTTTTGAGAATCTAATGGTGCAATTTTATCCTCAAATGCAGTTTTCTTTGATGGACCAACTACATGAGTAGACATGAGTAGGAATTTATTTTGCTTTTAACAGATGTATGAATTCATTCCTATGCACTCCAACAACAAGGGCTTAGTTATTAGCTTTTCCTAGCACCTCTTCATTTTGTTTTGATTGTTTTGGTTTTCCTTTCTTGTGTTTACATTTGCTTTGACATGCCTTGTACTTTTTGTGGATGGGTTTCCATCCTTGTTTGTATATATATACAAGGTTTTCTCTCACATTAACAAAACCTTGTAACATTTTTTGGCACATTTTTTAGGTGTGAAATTAGCATGCTTAATCACCTTAATATTAAATTATCCTTCCATCTTTCATAGAAAATTTGGAAGATTGTTATGAATGGTGTTTCCTAATGAATGTAGTCATTTTCATCTTTTCTTTGGGTTGAGGTAATGATCATGTCTAATAAACTTGTTTCCCTTAGCTACCAAGTTGATTTTCCAATAATTAACCACCCACACCTTTCTACTAATACAACAACATTTTCCCTCCTTTTTTTTTTCTAACCACAAGCTTTATAATAATTTAGGGGGAAGATTTGATGAGGGGTCCAGAGATTTAACCTATATGTGTGTATATCTTGCTCCCTCTCTAGCTTTTTTTTCTCCTCCTACTTACACATGTTTTATTGTTTATCTTGAACAAGAAGTAAATAAAACATAATAACTTACATTCTCATACACACACATGCAATTAAATTATCAAAGCTACTAGGGGAAATTATTATGTTTGTATATTTTTAAGAACAAATGAAATAAAGGGTATTTTTTGGTATGTAATGAATTAATAAAATTTGAAAATATTTTATTAAATTTGAAAATATTGAAGGTGTATTTTTCTTTTAAAAAAACCCAATTCTAAGCATCCTATTTATACTTCAATAAATTATAACATGTATTTTTTCAATAATTTGCACCCTTTTTAATATTTGGAGAAAAAAATGAAAATAATTTCCTTGGCCTTTTTACACATCTACCCACACATTTGTTTCCAAAATTCAACAAGTAAAATAATTTCCCTTACCTTTTATGCATCTACCCACACATTTGTTTTCTAAATTCAACAAGTACAACAGGGTAGGACAACCCATGTACACACATGTGTTGCTTCAAGCGCTTCCTTAATCTACTTTCACATCATTCACCACATTGAATGTTACAGATTTTTTTTTTTCAAGATCTTGAATTTTTATAATGTCATAATAAGGTTACACAAGGTTTTCAAAAAGCTCTCTATCTCTGTGCTCAAGTTTCTAAGCTACTTTTACATATTCATAATTGTATCCTAACTTTAAAACATTGTGCATTTCTAAAAAAATTCCAAAACAATCCCCAAGCACCTTGCAAGTATATGAAACCATAAAACAAGGTAGAACCCAAGTGAAACAAAAATATAGACTTTCAAACTAATAAAGCTATGAACAACTAGTACCAAGGTGAAGGCAAGAAACACAAAGAGAGAAAAACAATAAGTTATTTTCAAGGAAGAAAAGGGCTCATTTGATATTCCTTCCCCCCTTCTCTACCTTCTTATCTCCTCCTACTTCCTAATTCCCTATTCCTAAAAAACCCAAACTCACTTGCTTCATGTCGTCTCCATCTCCTTTTGAAAAATCCCCTTCATGAATGGCCACTTGAATTGTCACCATTAGCTCCTTTGCTCTCCCATAATACTCCTACTTCCATTCCAAGTCCACCTTTCCTTAAGCTTGCCTTAGAAGTTTGCCCTTACATGAGTAATTGTTTTCACTTTGTTTGATGGCTTACGATGTGTCAAATTTTTTTCAAGATCTCACGAAGTTTCAACATCACACTTCAATCCTAAACTTAAAACACCTTATGAGTAGTTTAACATCCAAAATGTTTTAATGTTGCTGCAAAAACCTTCAACAATTTGACTTGACTAAGAAACTATTACCTACCCCCCACTAGTCTAGGCCTACTACTAGAAAAATAATAGAAGCATCATTCCCCCTTGTTATCCTTTATCAAGTACCTTGTTTAGTCACTACAACAAAAGGTGTCCCTATACGCCAAATGATTTTATTGGATTTTGAATGAATTCATTGGTTGTAGTGAACGGGGACTAGTGAAAAAGCAGTGAATTCACTAGTCTAGTGAACGGGGACTAATGAACTACACCCACATTTTGTAGTAGTGAGTCCAAAGCAGGATAAATAAACCTTATCTTATCCTATTAGCATGTCAAGCTAGAACCTTCCAGAACCTTCCCCAAACTTATCTAGGTAATTTCCCCTCTCAACCTAAGGCAAGTTATATTAAACCATGGGCTTGTCCCCAAAATTCTTTTTTTCCTCAAGTCTTATTTTACCAAAACCCCATCCTCATTACCCAACAAACTAACTCTTCAATATTTAGAAAAATGGGTTAAACTAATTAAACCCAATAGCTTTTCTTATTTAAAGCAATTGAGACAATATTTTTAAAATTTTTGAACATTGCTTAAACATTGCATTCATAAGGCCCTTGTTTGGGGGCTATTACATCCATAAGTCCCCTTGACATTTGATTTTTTCTAATTTATGCTAGTTTGAAGTTTGGCCATGTTTTATGGAAGGATATGCCTTGCCCTTAAGGGTATTAAGGTTGTAAGTTTTTTACAACTAAGAGGTTATACACAATGTTTCATTGGAGTTAGTAAGAATGTTATTGAAAACCATGGTGGAATGTTTGTTTTGCAATAAAATGTAAATAAGGTAGGCATTAAATAAGAATAATGAATTAAATGTGGCATTGGGCTTGACACTATTGAAAGTCAAGTGTCCAATTAAAACATGTTTCCTTGATGTTTTAAATATACCCCACATATCATAAATATGATAATTATCATGCTACTTCCCATATTTTTCAAATAAAAGCTTATGGTGCAATGCGTTAAAACCACCTCTTCAAAGATTAGATTTTGCATTTAAATCTTCCCACCAACCATCTTCATCTTCAAATAGTTATCTTAAATGAACTTTTGCTAAGATGTTTGTCACAAGAAACCATTCATCTTTGGACATTTTGTATGTGCAACTTGGCCCATTGCCCTAGTCAAGTTGCTTAGGGGAAAAAAAACAATAGACCAAGTTTTTGAAAGAAAAATGAAATTGATCACATTTACCCCAAGAACTTTGGCTACATTTTCATGAGGACCTTGGCTATATTTTCATGAAAGAATAATTCAAGTAAGTTGTAAGGCCTTAAAATTTTTAGAAATTGCACAAAAGACGAATGGGTCATCTCATTTTTTAATCTTGAAATCCTTTGTGCCTAATTAAAACTTGGGGAAAGGCCATTCGTTGACGTACATGACCTTGGGGAATAAAGCCCCATGGCCAATTGATCAACACATTTGTCTTAGGGAATAACATTTCCCTGAAAAACAAAAACATTTCTTTAAGGAACATAGTTGTAGGGGTAATTCAACACATTTGTCTTAAGCAAAAAATCCCCTAGGGAACACAACCTAAAGGAACACCATTATATGAGAATAATTTATTTATTTTTAGAGATGAAAGTTGTATAGGACAAAGATGGAATTGGTAAAAGGATTTGAACACAAGATCTCTCATTTCAATGGAAGGGTCCAACCATTGGGCCACACCAAATTTTTAAATATTAATGTCCTAGCCATAGTTATCACAATATCATGGGGTAGAAGCATGCTAAGGTGGATCAAAAATGGCAGATCACAATAGTCCATACTACTTATTAACCTAACTAAATGGGCGGGTAATTTCAAATTGAAAAGGTGATAACAGTGATCATGTGGCACTGGCCGTCATCATCTATTAGTCTATAGTTTTCATGTACCTCTCACAAGTCTTGTACATTCTTGCTTTGAACTAACATTTAAAGTACTAAGTTTAATATATGTTCTTTATAAGCATTGATCATGATAATCAAATATGTCAGGTGGCATGCCTTCATCTAATAGTGACTCGAAGAAGAAGGCAAAGCTATAAGAAGGAGGACCTAAGTCCCATGGTGGTAGTACGAAGCTAAGGTTAATTCTTCAAAAGGTCAGGCAAGAAGGAGGACCTTTTCACAATGATAGTGCAAAGGTAGGGTTTGTAAGTCCCTTGAATGAAGAGGGGGCGAAAATGCTTGAAGGTGATGGTAATTGTAGTTTTACCAAAAAAAAGTTCGCACAAAAATATGATTTGTGCTTTCTTGGGTTGAACTCAAAACCAGTTAGAGTGCCAAGGGATTGCACTAAAGAAGAAGTCACAAAGCTTTTCAACCCTGTTGTGAACAATAATGGCCATCATTACATGGAGTGTGGAGACTCAAAACCTATAGCAAAGATTGAAAACTTATGGATGATTATTCACCAAAAGCCTTATGTGTTTGCTAAAAAAGTGATCACATTAGGAATGGCATGAGGTTGGTTTGTGAGTTAAATGGGAAGTAGATGAATTGGGCTACCTACGCTGAATGGACGAATCAAAAGCAATTTCGGTGACGTCATGCAAAAGATCCAAAGTTTTTTTAAGACTAGAACCTTTCGTAGTCTAAGCAAAATGATGGTTCAAATGATGAGATAGAGATGATAGATCTTTGATAGGCAAAACCTTCACTTGTTTTTGAGAGTTGCAAGGCTATTTTATTTTTGTTCAAAAATTGGTTGTATCGGCCGAAGAAGACTTGGCCATCAAGGTGCAAAAGAAAGATGAGGTGGTTAGGGCAAATATTCTTGCCTAAGGCCAAAAGGCAGACCAGAACAAGTTGTTATTAGATGTTACGACAAGGCTTGAGGTGTTGGTTTCTGCACTTCAAACAGAAGAAACTATTGTGGCTTCAAAGCCTTCTAATGATGATGTTGTTGCTTTTATTTTAGGTTTTCCTTGTCCTAGGATCGAAGCCTTACAAAAGCAAATCAATACTTAGTGGGGCATTATAGAAGCATTTCAAAACTTGGTAGATGAAAAATAAAGTAATTTTTTTAAAGTTCACAAAGATGACATTGATTTTTCTACCACACTTGCTAAGTTACAAGAGCAAGTTTTGATATGCAAATGACACGAATGTGTGATTAAAAAGCTTATGAATCCAATTCAAAGAGGGTTCATTTTGAAGAGGGCACCACTACAACCTTATGTTGGGTTGCATGATGCAAAAAAATCTAGAAAAAAGTGGTTGCCAATAGAGAATTGCATGTTTTGTGGCTTGGGATTCACTCATGTTTGGGCTATTAGGATGTCTTCCTACAAACATGTTTATCACAATTAGTGTGTTACATACCACTTTGGTACATCTACTAAGTGTGTTGCCGAGGATTGTGAAGCAGAAATGCATGAGGTGTGGTGGAGTTGTGTTGGATTGATCAAACCAAAAGCAATTGAGTTAAGGTTTGACATCCAAAAGAACAAAGCTGGAAGAGGTTGGCAAACACGCAAGTTAGTCAAAGGTATGTTACTTCTAAATTTTCAATTTTTGTTTTAGCCCTTGTTTATATAATTGTTGTCTACACATTGATTGTGAATTATGAATCCAGATCTTCCATCTAATGCATTAGATGGAAGATGTACATGTAAATAACAAGTCACCTTATCCATAGAGCAAGCATTGTTGCTTTACTATTAGAATAGTTACAATTGTTTGTGGACTAACATGTATAATCTTAGATGATTAGTACATAGGGTACACATTTGTGCATTGGTTCATAAAACATAGATAAAAAGTTAATAACATAATCCTTAATTAGCAACTAGAATCCTTAACCACCTTCCTGAGTCCATAAGTCCTAGTACATATGCATATCATCCCAAGTTGTAGCAATGTACATTGTCCATTATTATAGTCCTTAAGTCTACATAATCTTTACTTAGATAGGAGGTGACAATACATGGAAGTCCACATGTGATATACTTAGTACATATTCCTTAATTTAAAATTGGAATCCCTAATCACTTTTTGTAGTCCCTAAGTATTACTCTTATAAGTCCAATTCATCCTTTTATAGTTCATTCAAAATTGTACTAGTGTACATTATCTTCTTGGGCAATCTTTAAAAATCTACACAATTTTCAATTCTACGCAAAAGATGGTAATATGTATGGAAGTCCATATGGATTATAATTAGTACATATATATTCTTGACATATTGTAATACATTACATAGGTTTATTTGGTAGTGAATTCTGATATGAACATAAGATCAAATCAAATAAATATTACTTCTTGATCTAATTATTATAGACCTTCCACTTGTATATTGATAAAATCATATTGATATTGAAGTATGTATTATAAATAAGGGGTTCTTAATTTAAAGGACATGCATAATACTTTGTCATGTAAGTGAAATAATTTGTTTTTCAATGTTAATGGCACACTTATTTTCATTTTGTATTGTGCTGCTTTTAATGGCGCAGGTTTGTGTGAGGAATTTTTGCACACCTTCACCATTAAGATATGCACTCACAAAAATCCGGTTGGAAGTGAAACTACTATGTAGTTGTAATTTAACACGTAAGGCGGTTCAAGGTAAGTAATGAAATTCCCTAAGGATCTAATGCGTTGTGTCCAACATCTACACATAACATCCTAATCTAACATACATTGGATTTTTGAAAAGCTAATCTAAAAAGGAGCCATGGTACAAAATCTCATAAGTTTTTAGTCTTTTTTAAATTTTTTATCAAGAATTAAACTTTGAACTAGAAACCACTTTGCTTAGATTGAAGGAAAAAACAGACTGCAACAAGCTGCACTACACGTGAGAACTATACAGCTAATGATTCAAATAGAGTCACTTACCTTCAATTGACTGCATTGGATGAATTGATGGCTTGTATATAGTCTGGGCTATGGTTTTGCACCCAAAGACAAAGAGAGATGTCTAAGTTGATGGTAAATCAGCCCCCAAAGTGACCTTACAGAGAGCCGCAAAGACAAATGACCTTACAGAGAGCCACACCTCCCAAGACAAGGGACCTTTGCATTCCCAACTTTCTTTGTTGGATGCTTTGCCAAGCCTTGCCCCCTGTCAACAACTAAGCACTTGTGAGGGGACTGTTGCCTTCTCCTATCCCGATGACCATGTTCATGGCCTCCTGAATTAAATGCAGAATAAGGTGAATGGTGTTAAAAAGATAACCCTCCAGCAACATAAAGCTTATCGAAGACCTTTTTGCAAGAACTGAGCTATTCCCTCATATATACAGGACTCCATACAATCAATATTCTAAACATGTGATCTACCATACCTCCCCAGTGCATGACAATAAATGCCCATTTACAACAGAATGGAAGTTCAAAACAGCCCAAAAGAACCAACAGCCCAAAAAAACCAACAGCTTTGTGGAAAGTCCAATGGCACGAATACTAACATTAGAAGGGCTGCGAACGAGAAAGAGGATTGAGAAAATCAAAACTACCTGCTTTTGCAACTCCTAGCTGTTGGTTTGCCAACAACTGTGGCCTCCAGCCACTCCAGTTGCATGCTCCCTTCCTTCTATCCTTGGCTTCCAAGTCAGTTTCAGCCTCAGAGCTGGGATCATCATTGTGCATGTCATGAATGGTGTTAAGCTCTGAAATAGTGTTAGGAACTTCCACCGGAGCACTGTTGATTTCAGCTTCCTCTGACATTTGAAATTAGATCTCCACTTGCAACTAAGTTTTGAGCTTTGGGACAATATCCAGTTCACCATCATCCAATGCTACAGAGATGACTGATACCTTTCCCCTTACAAACTTCAATCTGAAGGGGTCAACGTCCTTTTGCGTCTCAAGAACAAGAAGTCAAATCTGAACTTTTGGATCATTTTTCCCCTCCAGGCACACCATGCATGGCGTGTGGGATGGATAGATGATTTCAGATGGACTCTAAACATACTTGGTGCCCTGTGGAAGAGTATGTTAAGCGTGGAATAGCATATCATCTCAATAACCTATAAAAACAACTTTTGGAACTAGGATACCGCAATGACAAGCTTAATCACTTCAACCTACACAGGTTGCCAAGATTTGAATTACAACATGTCCCATACTCTTGAACTGCAGATAAAGAGAGGCCCACCACAAACACAGTGAATCATGCGGGATTACCTTTAAGTGATGGTCTCATCACAATATTTTTGTGGTTCAACCAATTGTAGTAACTATGTGACAGAACCTTGGTCTGTCCTCTGAGACTGAGTCTGGATGATGGTTGTGTGCCTAGCGTCACCCAAGTGCTGCAGCATGTTCTCCTTTTGGCCTTTCTTCTCAAGTTCTACTACCAAAAATCCAAGAATGGCTTCTCTCAACAAGGTGGACCTGCAAACAAGTTCAAAATTGTCGGCACCAAATGGTGAAACATAGTGAAAGATAGATGTTACGTTCATGGCAAATGACAATTCCATGTATGAAAGGATTGGGGCAACATGTAAAGATAAATGGGCTATAATCTATAGTGATTTCAAAAGAATATTCAACTACATGAATGGCACGGGTTCAAATGAAGAATATTGGCACATGACTCTATAAGACAAAGTTTCTTTGAACATTCCTAGATATTTTAACAAGGAATTTTATGAACTCATTGAATCATTCTTGGGGGCTAGACTTGTTTTCAAACCACCTCATGCACGAGATTACATGGATGACAATGATCACATCTACACACCTATCAATTATTTTTTATGAAACATTTGTTACAAATCAAAAAACTACATTCATTTCTTCACCAAGGTTTGGGATGATCACTATCAATTTTAATTCAAAGCATCTTGATGTTCAAGGTGATTAGCAAATGCCACATGTTTTGCTTGTTTCTACACCTACCAATGCTAGAAGACCTCCTTTAGTGCATGTTACAAGCAATGATATTCCTATGTGGACTCCAAA
>Ga0116231_10002794_pt1 | contig 36367 bp, 39 predicted proteins | sample S1TSphgellanicum_2_FD_89695 | JGI IMG/M metagenome (GOLD analysis project Ga0116231, IMG submission 89695) | Host-associated microbial communities from peat moss isolated from Minnesota, USA - S1T2_Fd - Sphagnum magellanicum MG | ecosystem: Host-associated > Plants > Peat moss > Unclassified...
CATATCAACCTATTAATGGATGAAAATAAATGTAAAATTGATGTAACCAATAGGATGAAATTTCTAATAGTTGCATCATAGTTGTGAAAATGACCAAAATAGTTGAAAGTTGGTCTTGTAGTTACAAATATTCTCAAATTTAGTTGCAAACGACTATAAGTCGCATGTAGTCGTAAATTGAATGGTTTCATTTTGGCTGATTTCTACTAGTGCTACCATCCCATTTCTCTTTTGGGACTAGCCTATAAAGCCCTAGCAAAAGCACTAGTCAAACACTTCAAACAACATTTGAATTTGTGGATCATGCCCTCACAAATAACTTTTGTTCAAGGAAGGAACATTTTGGACAATGTTATGATGGCAAATGAAGCTATTTTTTAAGCAGAAGAAAACAATCAAGATTTTGCACTTTTACTACTAGACTGTGAAAAAACTTTTGTTTGGGTTTCCTAGAGTTTCTTACAAGCTTCAATGTTACAACTAAGGTTCAACACCACATGGATTTCTTGGGTCATGGCATTATACAGTGGTGCTCTAGCCATTATGGAAATCAACAAATCACTATGTTTAAAATTTGATTTGCATCAATCAGTCAAACAAGGGTGACCATTGGCACCTTGCCTTTTCCTTCTTTTTATGGATGTCCTTGGCCATATGTTCATTAATCAGCGAAATGGGGTACAAGGACTTAAATTCCCAGATGGCAACAAACAATGTCATAGATGCTTGCAAATGACATTAATTTGTTCTTGGTTAGTAATAAAAACAATTTGGACAAAGCAAGACAATCCTTGGACCTTTTTTATGTTACTTCTATGGCCAAACTAAACATGCACAAATCAATAACTAGCCCTTTAGATTTTAGCAAAAGAAATAACTTAGAGTTGGGGAGAACCAAAAGGCTTCAAATGGTTCAAGAAGGGAAAGGTTACAAGCTAGTTAGGCTTCCCCTTTGGATGGGCAATTAGTAAAGAGGAAAAAGACAACCAATTACTAAACCAAATCAAGAAATACATCATAGATTGGGGAGGTAGAATGTTGTTTTTAATTGGTATAATACTAATTACCAACCAAGTGGTTCTTCCTTCCATCCAATATCTATGTTCATGCTCGGACATGTTGGGTCAGAACAATCTTGAGGATTAGTTAGAAACTTTTTTTGGGCAAGGGAAAATGATAAAAAGGCAAGGGTTCAAGTTAGATGGGATTCAATAATTCAATTGATGTCCAAAGGGGGCAAAATTTTAGACCCCAACTTCAAGCCAATGCATTGTTAGCCAAGATTTTGATAAAGGACCTTTCACTAGGCCCTATGGAAAACCTTTATTAGACATAGAATTTTTGGCACGTGCCAATCCAATGGAAGACCTTGGGGAGCTAGTGGTCATTGATTCATGACATCACGTTGCTAAAAATGGATGGCTCCCATCTTTGGCAAGGCATCTTGAAGGCTTGGACATCACTAAACATTGGTAGAAGGTAGTTGCCCCCAACCATTTAAGAATCTATAGTTAAGTAACCATTATATGGCAAATACCTTCTTACCGACCATAAGGAGCAATTTGGGGAATAGGAAAGGACACAACATCATGAAGACTTGGTCCTTGAAAGGGAATAAGAAGATTCATGACCTTTGGAATGGAGGATCCAATAGCTAGAAATCCACAAATTAATAAGGAAACGTTATTTTTACTTTAAAAGGGGAAAATAGAATTTGAAAGATCTCCAATGGAACATTCCATGGAGCATGTTGTTACGGCCACTCGATGAACTACCGAGTTTTAGGTACTTAAATGAAATAGAAGCAAAAAATGAACATTTCAATTTTGCAACATTAAGTGACAAATAGTCACAAAAAGTTTATGAAACTAATAGTTCAAATAAACTATAGGTTTTTATCATGTAAACACTTCAAACTTGTAAGAAAACATACAACTTCAAATTTAAAACACAATGGAAAAATAAGTGGAAAAGATGACTTCAAGTATATTGTTTCAAATCTCCAACATAAAGATCATAAAATTACAACAAATGATGATACATCTTTCGACTCCCTAAGTTTCCCAATATAAAACCTTTAAAGGGGCCATAAATAGGGGAAATCCCCAAAAGTTAGGGAAATCTCAAAAATCTCTTGAAAACTCATAGTAAATACTATTTAGAAATCCTTATATAAAATTAGTCTAATAAGCTAACTTTTGAGTTTAAAAATATACACTTTGAGAACTGGTAATAATTTTATTGTAATGATTTTCGATATTAGTTTCTAGTAATGATTTTTGGTAGTAATTTTTGGTAATGGTTTTTGATAGTGATTTTCAGTAGCAATTTCTAAATGATTTTTGGTAGTAGTTTCCAATAGTGATTTCCAGTGGTAATTTATAGTAATGATTTCCAATAATAGTTTTTGGTAGTAGTTTTCGATAGTGATTTCTGGTAGCAATTTTTGGTAGTGGTTTCCAATAGTGGTTTCTGGTAGTAATTTTTGGTAATGATTTTCAGTTTATGATTTCTAATAACAATTTTCGATTAGTGGTTTCTGGTAGCAATTTTCAGTTAGTGATTTCTGATAATAGTTTTCGGTAGTGATTTTCAATAGTAGTTTTCGATAGTGATTTTCGATAGTAATTTTTAGTTTGTGATTCTTGATAACAATTTTCGGTAAGTGTTTTACCTTCAACACATGTTAGTAGGTAGCCACTTCCCATTAGGAGAATGGGTTGCCAATTTTTTGATTACCCCCCCTTGACTTTGTTTACCAAATCTTGTGTTGTTAGTTCCAACACTTTTGCAAGACATTACTTTAGACTCTAATATGAACAACTTGTCTAAATGGATTGGGGCATGCATTTCAAAGTGAAAACACACTAAGGGTGAGATTTTTGTTTAAAAAAGGTGATGTATAACAAGTATTATAATATGTAATAAGCTAAAATTTTGAAGGCATTTTTTTGTTATCCTAAACACAAGTAAAAAAATTTAAAATTTCCATAACAACATTTTTGAACTCAAAGTTCATTTAGAATCATAGGGCCTCATATTTATGATTCATGAAACATTACCAAACAAAAGAAAATTGAAAAAAATGCAATTCCCATTTATAATTTTTTTTTTAATCGTGTACTAGTTTTTTCCTAAAAATAAGATAATATTATGCATTCATTATTAAACAAATGCCAAACAATACATTGTTTGAATGTAATTTCATCCAAAAACTTTAAATTTCTAAATTGTCCTAAATTTAATTGATGTATATCAATATCATACACCATAAAAAATTTCACCCAAAAATTCCATGCACAACCTTAGTTTTGAAGTATATATTCAAATTTTCAAACTCTATGACAGGTATTATTTTATCATGAATATATTCCATACGTTCAAATTTTTCAATGTTTGTTGAATTTTTCAAAATAATTGATTAGATGAAGTCTAAAGTTGATCAAATATATTTAAAACAAATAAAAATAATCCAAGATGTGATGTCCATACATTATCAAAAAAAATAATTACATAAAGATTACACGTGTGACTACAATTGGGGGGGGGGGAGGGGGCTTAGTTTGCTTTCACCCCTCATAGATTTAAATTATATGGGCCAAATTAGAGTATTTAAGACACAAGGATACAAATGACCAATCATAGATTACAATCCACCTATCCCACCTACAAATGAACAAATTGTCTTGTGTTTTGGTAACACCGTAGTTGCAAATTTATGTTTTGACCCTTTTGAGTGGATGTGGAAAAAAGTAAGGAAATTAGACCCTTTAAACATCTTTGAATACAAAACAAAACGAGGTTACAAATTAAGGTTGCTAGATCTATAGATCAGGAATAACAATGCCACTAGACACCCATCTTGCAAGAAGAGGTTTCTTACCAAAACAAAAGAAATGCTTCTTTGCTAGGATTTGGCATCTTTGGTTTCCTCGAAAAGTGCTTACCATGATATGGCTAATTCTTATTGACAACCTTCTTGTTGAGGCGTGGATAAAGAGAATTGGTCATCATGGAAACTACATTCTCTACAAGACAAAAACAATAGAAACATCAAAACATATTTTTTCACTTGTTCTTGGTTGATAGATGCATGGAAAAAATTCAACATTATGCGGATTGCCATAAGTCTCACCCCAAAACCCCTCATATGGGAACAAATTATTTGGGGTATTTTGGAACCCCCAAATTTTTTCCAAGATAGTAATAATCCCTTTCTTTTCAATATTGAAACTCCTTGGGAATTGTTTTGAATGGGAATTCTATGGGGGACTTGGTGTCAAAGTTGTGAGCATGATTTTAGGCTAGAGCAATTTCATCTTGGGAAAATCCTTTTTGGAAGCTAGCAAATGATTGTTAGAGCAAAGATGGAAGCATGGAGAGATATAAGACAACACTCAAAAAATCATGACCAAATACTAAATCTTGAAACAAAAATAATCACTATATTATGGACAACCGAAAACCTTTTTGCATATTTCTAAGGTCAATGAAATGGAATTTCATCCCTCCCCCGGGCTTTTTGCCTCAAGTGTTGGCAACCTTCAACATCTAGCCAATGCAGCTTCTTAAATGTTCACCATCCCCATACATTGAAGAATTAAACATAGCAATTGGTGAAGAAACCCTAAAAATTGCCATAAACATCTTCTTAAAGCCTCCCCTAATCCTTCTCCTAACATTCTAATTTGGAACCTTTTGTCAATAAACCTTTTTCTCCTACCATCCCCACTTTAGTCTTCCAACCCCATACTTTATTAACAGAATTGCAACTTCGATCAACTTCATTGTCTTCCTCACTCCCAACTCCTTTTGAACTTGACAACCTTCTTTTGTCCACCCTACCATCCTTAACCAATTTCTGTTGTTGGTTCTGACACACTTGCATAAAGAAATGGTGAACCTTCTAACCCAATGGACAACTTCAGAGGATCATTTTGGAAATATATATCATGCAAAAAATTGAAATTAGGTATGCACATTCCTTCTTCCAAAAAACAAGAATTGAGTGGAATGGAGCAAGATGGTGATGGAGAGGATCAAGATGGAGAGCACAAGGAAGAACAACGGGAGGCTGGTGAACACGAGGAAGAACATTGGGAGGCTCATAAGGAAAAGTAGGCAGACAAACACATGAAAAGAAAAAAAAGGCAATCAATGCCTTATTTTGACCCCATTTATAATTTTAGGTCATTGGACCTTGAACAACCCATGGTCATAATGGGCCTTCCATCCAAGGACAATTTGCACAAGTGGTTTTTTATTTACACAAGTCCCATTCCTCCTATTCTTGGTGGTGTTTATTTCTATGCCCACAATTAAGATTTCCACGTTTTGGGTGTTTTTCTAGGTCTATTGACCTTTTCTTTTTCTTGGTTTTGCCACTCAAGGCTTTGGCCATGTTTTTAGTTTTACATTCTAACCCCTGTGGGGATTTTCGACAAAGGCATTGGGTTCAAATTCAACTAAATCATATATTTGAATTTGTATTTTTGGTGATGTATACAATATATGATGTATGTTGTATAATATATGGTATGCAATGTATGGTGCATGGTACATATTAACCCACTTTTTACCACATAACAAATTGTTGACACATGTCAACATATGATTATGCCATGTGTCATTCCACAACTACCATATTAAGTGGTCATATTTGACCTATCAAAAAAGTCATAAGTAGAAAAGACCATTGATTAATTTTTTTTAAAAAAAAAATTGTTAATCAATAAAACCACTAGTCAAAAAAACCAATGTAAAAAGTGCCACTTTAAATCTAATTAAAAAGACCACCTAGTCACATTGGACAATATTAAAAATGACTTGTCCAAAATGACTGGATGGTTTTTCAAGTGGCTATCACTTTTGGGAACTTTTTTACCAAAATTTCAACTCAATTATGTGATTTGTTGTAATGTAAGTTGGTTACATGAGAAGCCAACAACACATAAAAAGGTACTTCTTTTGGAATTGAGTGGTTGAAGGTTAAAGTCAAAACCTTGGGCTTATTGCAATTGACAAGTTGATTGTAAGTCTAAATGAATCCACATCACTAGCAAAAACCTTCACAATTTCGTCGTAAAACAATTAAACCTTTCATTAACCCACCAACATTCAAAAATTACACAAAAACAATAAGTATCCAAAAATGAATGACAAGTCAAATGAAGCTTAAAGATGACCATCACCACCTTATGTACAAAGGAGATTTGGTTCCCTTTTGGACATTAATTGATCTTCACACAAACAAACCTCTCTTCAACTATAACCACCTCTATACACACCTTTCTATGTATTCAAGCTTCAACTATTTTTTCAACATCAAGACGTTGGATTAATAAATCAAAATTTCATTGTTTCTTGTTTATAATAATTGGTGTTTCCTTTTTAGTTTCATTTATTTTTCTAATTTGGTAATTCTAGGGTTAAGTACTTTGATAAGTTCAATGAAGATTTCAATAGTTGTTGGTGCAATGGGCAAATATTTGATAGGCATGGGTGGATGAAGTTCATACCTTAGTTGGAAAGGTGTATAATTAAGAGTTGTGGCTTAATATGTTATCGGTAGGCATATAGAACAATGTGGCAATGTTCTTGTGTGAATGGAAACAATAGAAAACAATTCACAAGATGAAAGTTATGTTGATGGTTACATCACACTTTCTCAACTTGTAATGTCATTTACAAGAAACCATACCAATAACATTTGTTTGTATCTACCAAGTTTCCACCTTTGATGGTGATTTAACTTGTTAATAGATCTCAAGAAGTCTATATGGATGAATTGTTTTGACTTATATTATTTTGCATAGGTTAGGAAATTTTTGTAAATTCTTTCGAGATTAAATGTTGCTTATCAACATCTTTGGCACAATTTCTCACCATTCATGAAGCTTAATGTGAAATACTATGTTTGAAGTGTTGGCCTTCCTTATGATTTGTAAGTTGAAGCTTTTGTACACTATCATGGGCAGTGTGAGCGAAAATTAATTGATATTGCAAGATAGATACCTCAAAGATTAAAACAAACACATCCATGACTTTAAAGAATTGCATTCACAAATTGTGTCAATGGTGAAACAATTGAACAACCACATTCATCAATTGTGAATTAAGAGTCAACATTGTTAATGCTAGTCGTTAATATGTAGTTCATAAATGTAAATGTTTAGTTTTCTTCATAGTCTAGCACTTGTTTTCAATGACAACTACTTAATTTTGACACTAAATTTCACACTACTTAGTAACCCTAAAAGTTGTTGTGTTAAAGCTTTTGTTATTACTTATTTTATCTTACTTTGCATCTAATAGCCATTTGTATTTAACGAGTGAAAAACTGTAAACACTTGACCTTAAAACATTCATTAGGTTCTCACAACCAAGTTATCAACAAAGACTATTCATTTTGACCATTTCTCAAAAATCAAATTTGTGCACTTGGTTGAAATCATTGGCCAAAAAACAAATATGTCACCTTAACATACCATGGTAGCCATGCACATTACTTGGAGAAATTGAAAAAAAAATCTTGACTTCTCTAAGTGATTGTTGTTCCACTAACATGATTTGCTTCTTTTTATATGCTTTCTTCATTCATGTGGACATAAACACCTTTTTTTTGTAAGTGTTAAGTTTGAGAAAAACTTGCATTTTTAAAAGTTGTAACTTAGGGATGAAATTCAAATTATTTATTATTTATTTTTCATCATTCAATGTTTCATTAAAATGAGGATAACACATAAATTATCTTCAAAATGGAAGATAGACATTTTGCTAAAACACTTTTCAATTTAGACTAATTAGAATGAATATATTGTGTGAATGATGAAATTCCAAATACAAGATAACCATACAATTTTAACAATAACAAGATCAATTCAAATCATCTAAAATATGATTTTGTAAATGTCTTCTCCACATAAATTGTCTTCTTCATTCTTAGTACCAAAAGCTTCCCTCTCCTCTTTTGAAAATTTCAATTATGATTAAAAGGGTCTAAAACACTTCAAAAAATACATTTATTTTTCATTATAAAAAAAGTGGGATCCATCACCATTCTTTAATAAATACTTGGTTCCAATACTTTTATTTTTAGTGTTTAGGCAAGTTCTTATGACGTATACTTGGGGATAAATTTATGTAACTTTTGGAATTAAATACAATTTTGTTCCCATTTTTAAAAATAAAATTAATTCACACTTGTTACTTATAGGATTTAGTTCATCCAATTTATCCTAATAACAGATTTTATACAAGCTTTTGCCAAGGAAAAAGAAAAAGAAAAAGAATAGTTATTATTATTATTATTATTATTAGGCCATTTGACATTTTTAGAGATAAATAGTTCGAAAATGTAATTAATTAAAAAAAGGTTAATTTTAATCCATTGCAATAAGCATATATTGACATACCTATAAAAATGACCCTTTTAAGAAAGTTAAATCCAAAATCAATTTTGATTTCTTTTCAATAAATCGACTTAATAAATTCAAAAAATAATTCTAAATAATTTTCCATGCAAGGAATTTATCATTTTTCTGTCAATTGATTCCAAAACGATCCTTACAAAATCGCCTAAGCCAATGGGGAGGCCGCATACCATATCCACTCACACACACACGAAAATACGTACGAAAATAAAAAGTACGTATAATATTGCGCACATACGGTGTGCTACAGACCGTGTTGCCGCTGCTGCCGCCGCTTCCGCTGCGTTTGTTCAGCGAGCCACACACTCACGGGCGGGGTATGAATTTGTGAAGAATTTTAGTCGCGATGGTAGAGGTATTGATCTCCAGTCGTGCTGAAATCTCGTGGTAGATCTGTCTGTATTTTTTTTTTCGGAAACGAATCAGAAAAGTCTGTTTGTTTTGGGATTGGTTTCTTTGCTTCTTCTTCTTATTCTTCTCGCAATCTTTGTTCCTTGCACAGAAAGATGATAATAATGAAGTTAGAGTGATGAAGGAGATTGTATTGTGATTTTTTTGGTGGTTTGTTTTCACGATTCAGCAATGAAATCGACAACACAGAATCAGCAGCAGCAGCTCCAGCTCTTGGAGGTATGTATGTAAGTAGGTGTTGCATTGCTTTCTTTTGCTGTGCCATCATCATCGCTTTCCCTTCTTCTCCCGGATTTTACTCAGAATAGCAGCTCCTCATTTCGGCCTCAGTGTGATTCTTCGTCTGTTGCAACTGCGGAAATTCTACAATGCTAAATCCAATTGAGTCACACATGAAATTGTGCGTTCTGGTGTCGCAGGGGAATAATGGCTTGGGATCGGTTCAAAGAGGAGCTCATATCGGGCAAGTAATTTCGGCCTTACAGACGCAGTCAGGTAGCATAGTCTGTGAAGGTCGAGTGCAGCCCTTATCGCAGCTTCCACGTCGAGTGGCAGCTCTTGCAGCAGGCCTTCGCAGACTTGGTCTGCGCCCTGGCGAGCGCGTTGCCATAGCGGCTCTGAACAGGTACAGAAAGCGTCTGCCCATTTTGTTGCCCCGTTGATATTTTCTTGAATCGAATGCCTTAAACCCTTTGAGATGTTTAAGGAACTCCATCAATTCTAAAGGAAATTGCTTGCAGCGAGATGTCTCTACGATAGATCTTGCAGCTTTCCATCCAAAGTTTCTAGTATTTCAGTGTAAGAAAATAGAGAGCTGCAATTGCCTGATTTCCTTATCATGAATTGCAAGGCTTCTTCCTTTCTGGTAACCAGAAGAAATTCCAGCTCCAAATGCTTGCATGTCTAAGGGTGTCACTAGTGATCAATCCCAATTGTCATCTATGCAGTAAATGAACTCTGAATCCTTGACTCCTTCACAGGTTTAGTATGCAGCATGTGTCATTCTTGAGTAATTTTCTTACATTCAGTAGGCAGATTGAAGCTCAGATATAAGGGGGAGTGGGGCGCAGTGAATGGTATCTGGAATGGCTGTTGGCAGTGCCATGTGCTGGTGGCATCATTGCTCCTCTCAATTATAGATGGGTAAGCAATTGTTGGAAGACAGATTGCAGGTCTTGTCACAACTTGCATTTACTCTTTCCTGATTCTTTTTATGTGTCAGGAAAATATCAATTACCATTTCTACTATGCTTCACTATTTGAATGCTCCAAAGAGTAGGAGGGATAGCAGTAGTGTTATTTCTGATCTTCAAGCTCAGACATTTCAGATTTCTAATCTTCAAATCAACTCTCTTGCACCCTGATAGATAGGTACTCATTTTGTCTTTTTTAACCTTTTGCAATTTTTGTTTTGGACCCAAGAAGAAACAGTTTGTGAATGTGAATGCAGAGTGCTGAAGAGGCCAGCCAAGCAGTGCAGCAAATTGAGGCAAAGTTTCTTGTTTTGGATAGGAGCTGTTTGCAGCAGTGGCCTGATTTGAAACAGTGCTGCCCATCTCTTCAGTTGCAAGTCCTTCTTGGTCCAGGATTCAACCATCCTGCATGTATGTGCACTCAAACCCTTTAGAAATGATTACAAAATCCCTTTTCAACTACCAGGTGTTTTGCCGTTGATTACTATTGTCTTGGTGAAGTTGCCGGTGGAAGTAAACCCTAGAACAAAGGCCTGTATAACTACTATGTGCGAATGACTATAAAGACAGACAAAAGCAAAGAAAAGAGATAACTCAATGATGTGTGCATCTTCAGATGTTCCTTCTAGAGAGTCTAACATGCAAAACCATTGACACAAAGATGGTGGGGGGCAGCAATCAATGCAGAAAAGGTACTCATATTGGCTGGACAGAATCCAAGACTGGATTTCTATTGGGGGCCTGATTCTGTTGCACTGATATGTTTCACATCAGGTATTCTCTGCCTGTGTATGATGCATATCTTGATTTCTGCAGAGGGACTGGTCTTTTTGCTTGGTGTAGAGTCCACCAATATTTTCCACAAGTTAACTCTATTCCAATTTATAGTTTAAGACAAGAATCAAAGCCTTTCTAGGAAGATGCTTATCAGGTGATGATTTTTACATCTAAAAGAACATTGAAATGTATGGAAGATGGATCCATGACTCCAAGATTGTGTCTGCACAATCAACAAGAAAGCATGTTGGTAGTCAAGATGAAGGCTTTGGTCTTTTTGAGTGTTTGGTTTGATTGTGGATTGAACATAACTTTGTCAGTTGAAATTTGCTTCTAACAGGAACTACAGGAAGACCAAAAGGTGTAGCAATTAGCCACAATGCTCTAATTGTGCAGTCATTGGCCAAGATTGCAGTCATTGGTTATTCATCCTGTGATGTAAGCAAATTCTGTTCTTTCACCTTAATTATGTCTTATGAGGAATAAAGTACAGTTCAGAACTCAGCAGAATCCTTGCTTCTGTATACATGTGAAAACTGCAAGTGAAATCTGATAGAGCTTTTTTTGAAGACCCAGATTTTTTTGGTGATTCAAAAGAATGTCTGGACCATAAGAAGCCTCCAATTGCCATGTGGGCTAGCATCTTAAAGAATGGGTCAGAACTGACAAGCATAATTCTGCAAATTTATTCTTGAAGACTGGGGGGTTAAGGTTCAGGTGACACTAACATGTGGATTTTATTTCAGGTCTTCCTGCATACATCTCAGTTTTGCCACATAGGGGGAATCTCTTCAGTTTTGGCCACTTTGATGGCTGGAGGTTCTCTTGTAATTTTGCCCAAGTTTCAATCAGAGGCAGTTTTGGAAGCTGTCAAGGATCACCTTGTTACTGCCATGATTGTTGTACCAGCAATGCTTTTTGACTTGGTTGCAACTTCAAGCAGCTTGAAAAGGTGCAAATTTCACATCCCTCTTCACTGTAGTTTTGTGTAGGGACTGTTCTCATGACTCCATGCCCTGTACATGTTTCAACTTTCATATGTCAGCCTTGAAGTCTTTAGTTTTTACCTGGGCTTGAGACTTTCCACTGAACAACATGAGTCTGTCTGTCAGTTCATCAAGGTATAGAAAATTTCAGAAACTGGCCAATACAACACACCCTGATTGGCACCTTGAGAATTCTGGAAGGTCCAGTCCATATTAGTGCCACCCTCTGCAGGAATTCTCTTTGAATGCATGAGTAGTTTGAAACCAGAACTTCACCCTTTGAAAACCTTTGGAAGCTTTTCTTTTCTATACTTCTGGCATTCTGATGCTGGCCATTGGCAGAGGTTTCAGACACAAGAGAACCTTCCCAAGTATCCAAACTCTTTTAAATGGAGCAGGTGGAATTTCGGCAGATCTTTTGGATTCCACTAAGAAGCTTTTTCCTGCTGCCAACATATTTTCTGCATATGGTGAGTCTCAGTGAATTTGCAAGAATGTTCTTTATGGAGATGTTCCTTTAGTAAATTGAGAAGATCGAGCCTTATGTGTACTCTGTCCTGAGGGAAAGGGTTCAATGTTGTGTGGGTGGGAATTTGATTCCATATCTAGATGCTTATGTGTTTGGGCTTTGTACTTTTGGGTGACAGGAATGACTGAAGCATGCTCATCCATGTCCTTTACACTGCTTCACGGACAGAGTTCATCTGGAAGGTCATATTGGAGAAAGGGGGCCAACACAGGGACTCTGAACTCCAGAGACTTGGGAGGCATTTGTGTTGGTCAAGCAGCACCCCATGTTGAACTTCAAATTATGGATGAAGAGCTTGTGAGGGATGGAGGAAGCAGGAACATTGAATTCTTTGGACAAAATCTGCAGAATGGATTGTTTAGAGAAGGAAGGGTGCTAACCCGTGGCCTTCATGTAATGGAAAGATATTGGGGACTTCCTGAAGAAACAACAGCAGTGTTGAGCAGAGATGGGTGGCTAGATACAGGGGATGTTGGGTGGATGGATGGGGATGGACAGTTATGGCTTCTTGGCCGCCACAAAGATACCATCAAGAGTGGTGGTGAAAATGTTTACTCTTTAGAGGTATCTTTGCAGAATATTATGCCTTGAACATGGTTGCTCTGTCCTAGCAGAAAACCCCAAGGCAGATTATTTTGATGTAAAGTTTTTATATGAATCACCTCTAGTGTGTTGATCATGCACTTCCTGGAGATTTAATTTCCATGACTAGCCATCAGTGGCCACCAACCAAGTACTAACAGAGAGAAACTTATTCATGGTCCAGGTGGAAACTGCACTAGCGAAGCACCCTGGGGTACTAGCAGCAGCGGTGGTGGGGATTCCCCATGAGCGATTAAATGAGGTGGTTGCAGCAGTAATCCGATTACAAGACAAATGGCAATGGGAAGAAAATATGAGTAAGAGTGACACTGGATCAAAAATGCTTTCTCCAAATGAATGCTGGGGGAGTTCACAGGAGCAAATAATCTCAATACACAAGCTTCAGATGCATTGCCAACAGCTTGGTGTCTCAAGGTATGCTTGTTTTTTCCCTCAAACATCCATGAAACTGGACTGTGGTCCACGTGTTCAGCTAAGGTGTAGATTGGGATCAAACTACAGAGTAGTAACACATCAGCTTCTTATAATGTTTCACAATACAATGGTCATATGTCAGGCATGAATCTTGATGTAAAGTGAGTTGAATACTTCTGGAGCATGGTATGGTTTTGTATTTCTGTATGGCTTATGATCATTTATGTGTGATTGCACAGGTACAAGTTGCCAAGGTTCATACTTGCAATTAAAGAGGAGTTCCCAACGACATCAACAGGCAAAGTGAAGAAAGGAGACCTTAAAAATTTGCTTTTAACCTGGCTTGCTGAAAATGGAAGGTCTCCAAAGTGGCCAGGGCAGAGCACACCTCCAGATTCTAGAGGGATCCCTCATGCACACAGTCGCCTATGAAACTGAGACACAAAATTGAAAGCACACTTATTGCTGCTGTCTGCTGGTTTTGCTCTCCCCAGTCCCTCTTGAAAAAGGCAATACAAAGGTGCCTCATATGTTCACTTTTGATTTAAGGTACTGCTTGTGCTAAGATTGAGATGTTTGCAGCCATTGCATACTTCGATTTAGTGACAATCATTAAAACAGAGCACGTCATAAACATCTACTTGCATTTGTTCATGCTCATGGATGCAGGGCTGTTCATCTTCACAAGGTTCATCCAAGGTTTGTTTTACCCTCAATTCTGAAGCCATATTTGTCTATCCCCTCCATTGTTAAGCCATAGTTAAACACAAAGTCCCTCTGAAAAACAAACTTCTTGTTTCAATGTGCTTTGTTGTGCACCCATTTTGTAATGACCATTACCTGATGGTGGTTACATGATTTTTGTTGCAGGCCAAAACTTGAGACATCGTTAAGAAACAAGTAAGGAGCTTACTTTCTGAATACCTTTTGAAAATAGAAACTAGTTCTGCAAATTCATAAACATAAAATCAAGATAGGAAACAAGCAATTTTCGGGAGAAAAGGAGAAAAGAATTTCAACCTGGATTAGAACAAGAGAAATGGTCAGAACAGACAGTACAATCCTGTCAATTCACAGGTGCTGTCAAGCTGCATATGCTAGTGGTCTGCACAAATCCTCAAACTAGAAGACAAACCTTCCCACAAACGCAGGAACAATCGTATACTAGTGTAGACATGCTGCTGCTGTGTACAGACTGAGTCCTGCAAAATTTTGTGAAGATTTTACTATGGATGAAAGGACACCATCTGGCAAGTGAAAAGATAACTTGACAAGAGAGCTCTAATGCTACTGCTGTTTTACTGCACTCCTCAAATTAGCTGAATCTGAACCTCCTGTTTTCTTGATGTTGTCATCTTGATTCTCATTGTCATCATCTTCATCCTCTGCTTCATCTTCTGTTGGGATTTCAGAATCAGGATCTTGTCCTTCAGTGTCCTCATCATCTGCCTCAGATTCTGAATCCGAATCATCTTTCTCATCTGAATTTGTCAATTTGACTGATTGCCTTGTTCCTGTACCTCCTGCCATCTAAGATACGAGAATGTGTCTATAAGCAAAAGTGTACCAGTAACATGAAGAGGATGAAGCACAAGATGAGCTCAATTTTCCAGTTCTAGCCTTTTCTGAGGAAAAACAAGACAAGATTGAGGACCAGGAGGAAGAAAAGACCTGTGGGGGGGGGAACTCAGGACAAACATTTCTGGAAAAAGTATGCATTCAACAGCAAGATGGAAGACAGTGAAACTCACAGTTCGTAGAACTGTCCTTCGATCTCTCTCACGCATGTTTTTAACAGCCTGAAATTTCAAGACAATATATGTAGAGATGATCAGAACAGAATCCCAGATCTACCAGGTCATTCAGCAGACAAAACTCAGGTAAGAAAAAACTCTTGCAAATAGACAGCAATGCCACATCTGAACTGGTGTTTCCACCAGCACAGAAGCAATGAGATTCTAGAAAGCATTTTAGTCTATCTTCTTCTGGGAGCCTTCACAAAGTGTAGTAACATGAATGAAGCTTTGTTACCTCCTCTAGTTGCCTGCGTTCCTCCTCCTCCTCATCCACGTTGCTGTGAGATTCGCCACAAAACAAAAAGACATGTCATCAACTTGTTGATAAATTCTAACATGGGTGCTTTTTGCTCCCTTCATCTTCTGATCGATGTCAGCTCAAGCAAGAGCACGGTAGTAAAGAGAAACTATTTCATGTCAAAAGCTGAAACAAACTCTCCATTTTCGCAAAAGAGACTTGTGAAGACTCATTGGGGAAGAAAAAGCCTGGTTTTGAGAGACACAAGGAAGAAAGTACTGACACACCTTCCAATAATGGTGGTGGCTGGATGACAGCATTTGGCACATACATTTCGCTGCTTTGAACAAGCTACAAACCACAACCCCCACTGTCAGCTCCGAAATGGTTGCCATAGCTCATCCAATGTGTCATAACCTTTCTTAATCCAAATCCTTTGTCCCTTTCCCAACTAAAATAGGATTCTCTCCCTCCTGTTATTATCTGTCTCCTCAAAATAGATTTCTCTTTGCTGTTATCATCAGTCCTTCGTGGTAACAAACTACAAAGCAACAAAGGAGGCTTGGCCGTGTGACCAGAAACTGTATTTACCTGTGCAGAGGGTGTGATATGCTTGGCGCACTGATCGCTTCCCACAATCATGACTGCAGAAACAATCCAGAAAAACAAAGCAATGAGCAAGCAATGGTTCCAAGCTATTGATTTCATCACAGGAACTAAAAGCTTGCATGAATTGATCACTCAATGACCATGAGTAGACTTCATGTTGAGAGAGAGCTTCAAGGTTCAAAAAAGGTACATCACAGCTGCTTCTTTCAAAACCCTGCAACCCTTTGCTGAAAGCTTGTATTCTGAGAACATAAGGTTGAGAAATCCTGAACCCTATTGACATTTAGAATCTTTTCAGGAGTATTCACCATTTAGCTGGCTCAGTTAATGGCTTGTACTTCCCATATCTGTGTGAAACAAAACATACAAAAAATGTGTGTCAAATTTTCAAATTCAAAGTACAAATACATAGCAAGGGTGACAGTGTTAGCAATTGCAACATTCAGCTGTAGAAGAAAGCATGATATGTAGAACACTGGAAGTTAAGACTCAGTGATTTTTCTTGAGTGAAACATAGAGCTTTGAATCCTAAAACGCTCAAATCCAACCCCTGATGCTCAGCCAAACATTGATGTGAGAGTCCAGGCAGCCTGAATTTGATACCCATGATTCTCCAGCAAACATATTCTTACAACAACTCTTCGAGCTAGATTGTCACAGGATCACATAGAAAGTATGCTTGTTATGTATGTTTTGTATAACCTCTCAAAACCCAACGGAGATCAGCCAGACAAGCTCACAAAACCCCCCCATGCAAATGAGAGAACATGCGCACAAAACCCTCCCTATGCAAATCAGCAAAACAAGCTCACAAAACCCTAAAACAAATCAGCAAGGCAAGCTCACAGAATCCCCTAAGCAAATTAGCAAGACAAGCTCAACAAACCCCACCTAAGCAAGTCAGCAAGACAAGCTCACACCACTCCCCTCCCAGACCCAAATCAGCTGGACAAGCTCACTAAACCCTAAGAAAAAAAATCAGCAATAGCAATAGTGAGTGAGAGAGCAATACTTCCGTCTCCACTCTATTTGCTGCTTGCAACGGGGACATACTCCAGTGATTTCTGCATATGGACGAAACTTGCCTCCCAATTCCTGCAAACCACAATCATCACATAGCGTTTCCAGTCGTTTGCAAGAATCTCAAGAATCTCTTCTCTCCTCTTCTCCCCTCCACCAGCAGCTTCTCTCGCTTCAAAACCCACATGAGGGAGGTGACAACGCAAGGCAAATCATTCGAGAAACAATTCCAAAACCATGAACGGAACCATGCTTTTCAACAATAGTGCAACGTGTTCGTGCATCACTATGAAAGGAAAACCCAACAAGAGGCTTGAAATGCCGCCAACATACCTTCTCATTCTTCTTCACTCCTGAATTCGGTTTCCAAACAACCCTGAACAATACCCACAAAGCATCTGCGAGTCAGAGAGAGAGAGAGCGCCAATTGTGCATCTTGCAAATTGCGTCCCACTTCTTCCACTAAGAATTGCAACTGTAAGTCCGAAGATGACGAGCACAATTTTACTGGGGAAAAGCTTTGGATGGTTGCAGAAAACAGAAGTGGGATAGAGAGCCGCTGACGCATTCTGGTGTTTCGGATTGCCTCTAGTTACACCACCTTTCCGTGTCGACATGTTACGCCGTTTCTTCTGATGTTCTTCTCTGTTTCCCTGTCTCTGTGCCTTTCTCCCTACAGCCACCTTCTTCTCGATCTTTCTCCGCCTGTGTCTCTCTTCTGTGGTCATAAGAAAGACGAAGGCGTGACGCTCAAGCCCTAATCAGATTCATTCTTGAGCCCTAATGCTCAATCCATTCTTGCCAATCCATTCGGAAGGAAGGAGAAGATGGTTCCGTTGTGGCCTCTCCGTCTCCTGTCTTCTTCGTTCCGACTGTGCCTTCCTTCGTCTTTCTTGTTGCACCGTGCTTGTTCTCTGAGACCACGCATCGGGCGCGATGTATTGCTGCGGTGTTTTTGCACTGTAGACCAGCAAAAGAAGCAAAAGAAGAAGCTCGTTTTCCTTGGAACTCCTGAGGTACCGTTTCTTCTTCTGTCTGTACTGTCGCGAATTCCCTTTCCTCTCGCAGCAAGCAACGGTTTTCGATTGATTGAAGCTTCGGGTCAACTGTTTTTGGCTCATGGATTGATTGTTTCCTTGATCATATTTTTGTGGCATTTGTGCAGGTTGCTGCAGACATGCTAGACGCATTACTGGATGCAGCACAAGCAGAGTCTGCTTCCTTCGAGGTACGATCCTATGAGCGGCAAGCTTGTTCCATTCTCCAAAGCTCAGAGATGTACGAGAATTGCAAGCTTGTTACATTCTTCAAAGCTCCACGATGTTTTGGTGAATGGATTCTCAGAGAGGGAGCTTCAGGTTTGGAACGCAGATTGGCGCAGTTGTGACGCAGCCACCCTCAGTGAAGGGACGTGGGAGGAAGCAGATCATGCCATCAGCTGTAGCTGAACGAGCTCTGGCTCGCAACTTTCCAGCTTCTCTCATATGGTCACCAGATAAAGCATCAGAGGTCAGCTCCTGAATGTGTGAATTCCTCAAAACCTGCTCTTCCATATCCAAATTGAGAAATCTTTTTCTTTTCCAAATTCAAAACCTTGAACAACAACCAGCAATGCACATGTTTGCTCCATCTGAATAACTGTGTGGCGGATTCCAGTATATGCAGTTTTCTTAGTCTTGATTGCAAACCACTATGTTGTTCATTTGTGTTCAAGGTTTGTGCTTGTTTCTGGTCAATTGTGACACTGCAAGGCAGGTAGAACAAAGTGCTAGAGCAAAGTTTTCTTTGTGGTGGATTTGATGCAGGAAGGTTTCTTGGCAGATTTGAAATCGCTGGGCCCTGATCTTTGTGTAACTGCGGCTTATGGCAACTATCTCCCTTCAAGATTTCTTGCTATACCACCATGTGGTAACCTCTCTCTTCTGTTCTCTGCAGTGCACTACTTCACCACCACCTTTTTCTCTATTGCCTTAGCATCCTTTTTGATTCTCATGAATCTTGATTTGTCACTGGTCTTCAGAACCTCATCTAACCTTATTGTCTTTATCTGTGTACAAAATGTGGGGTATTGCAGGTACTGTAAATGTGCATCCCAGCTTGCTACCCTTATATCGTGGTGCTGCACCTGTTCAACGAGCTCTACTGGTAAAAATCCTTTAAACTTTATACCTTAAACCTGGTCAGAGATTCTGATTGACACCATTCAAGGAAGTTGCCAAAGCTCAGTGTCCAACTTCTCTGCACTCACTATAATGTTAATTCAAATTGTTCTGGAGATTTCTCAGCATTTCAATGGATATTTCAGATGTGTCTGCCACCATTCAATAGTGACTGGGCCATTGGTGAGTAGAATGGACATTGTGGAGCAAGGAATCAATGAAAGATGTACTGCTAAAGCAATGTTGGAGTTATATGAGTTTCTTCGTCGACAAATGTGTGGATATATGGTTTGGTTACAGGATGGAGTGAAAGAGACAGGAGTAAGTGTTGCATATACTGTACGGGCCATGGACTCAGGACCAATCATTGCATCAGGACACATGGATGTAGATCCTGATATTAAGGTAGGCAAAGTTGTGAACTTCAGTAGTGTGACAAAGACAATGTAACAAGTTACCCACGTATGATATGGGCAAAACATCACCAATGAGCTGGTTGATTGAGTTAACAAATTTGTGAATCCAAAGATGTCATTCCCTGCACCCATAGAGATGTTATCCTTGTTGTGTGTCTCGACTATGCAGCAGATAATCTTGAAACACCTTAGATTTGTGGATTATTTGCTTGTTGAAGTTCTTGCAGAAGAAGTTGCACACCCTGTCTATGTATGTTGAAAGATGATTGGTCTTATGTGATAAGATTTCAGTTTGTACTTATGGGTGGTTATGATTGTTGATTCTGATGTAGGCACCAGAGTTGCTGAGCTTACTGTTCAAGAAAGGTACTTGTGCTATCTGTTCTTACTGTATAAACATTTGCCTGATGGCTGAAACCAGGCTGTCAAGTACTTTCAATTGATCATTTGCACCATGTGGATCCAGCACTACAATGATTGACCTGGTCCTGGTACTATGCACATAGGTTTTATTTGCCATAATGCAGGATACTGTGGATTCCATTAGCCTCAGCAATTGAAAATGTTTGAATCTTGTATCTTTGGAATTTAGCTGACAATTTTTGAGCTCTAGTGATGGTCAACCACAGCATTGTACCACATGTCCTTCACTGATTGAACATGGGTTCATGCTTTGTGATTGCTGATACTTGTATGAAGTAACACCGCTGGAGGTTGTCATAGCAGGTACAGAATTGCTCCTTCAAGAACTACCATCCATACTGGATGGTTCAGCAGCAGACAAGGCCATAGAACAAGACTCATCACTGGCTTCAATGGCTCCAAAAGTAAGCAAACTTCAGTTAGCCATGGTTTAGTCCACATCAGCTCCTCTAACCATTGACAGGAAGTGGATGCATGGTTGAAGCAGTCAAAAGTCAGAGTTTGGAAAAGAGAATTTTGGAATTGTCACTGTTTCATCAATGGAAACTTGATATGTTGCACAATGTTACCTGGCTCCATCAGATCAAAATCTAAATATCAAGTTGTTGCCTTTCCAAGGATGGAAAGTCTGCTGAAATGATCATCTGGAATGATTGGGAGTAAAGCATCTGTTGGTTGCTGACAACACCCAATGTCATTAGCAGCCAGTATGGGTGACAGCTATAGAGTTCTGCTGCATGAAGTCTCCTATATGATGATACCCATAGGGTTGAGGGCATGTAGCCATGTTTCCTATCAGGAATTCCTAGTACTTCTTCATTTTAGGGTACATTTTTCGATTGTGTGCAGGTAACTGTTGAGGAGGCACTGCTGTCTTTCAAGGAACCTGCATTGACGTTGCACAACAAGGTTCACTTTATCTGACCTTCAAAGTGCTCTTCTGTCTTGAAGTGTATGAGCCCAGATTTCAGAGCTAAAAGGGCACACAGTTTCTTATGAGAATCAGTGCAAGGACCACTGCTCATTCATCCAGCATTGCTGAATTTGGAGCCAGCATTTGCCAGTATTTGGTTGAAGTGCTTGTGCCACTGTTGCTCCAGGTGATTAGTTTTAGGCTCTACACAAATAGGGTGTCCCAAAGATTCTCATAAAAACACTGCTTGCCAGGTGCGTGCATTTTCAGAATGGCCAGGAGCAAAGGGTCGATTTTACCTTCAAGCATCTGATGGAAAATCCAAGGTCATAGACCTCAAGATAGTGACAACAAGAGTGAAGCCTCCTGCAGCAATTGGAGAGGCTGATGGGGTGGTGCGGCTGATTGACAATGCACTTGTTGTTCCTTGTGGGGAAAGGTCTGCTCTGCATATCTTGGAACTTCAGCCACCAGGGAAGAAGATAATGGGTGCACGAGACTTTTGTAATGGTCTCAGAGGCCACCAAATTTTGATAGAAGATACAGTAGAAAGCTTAACACATTGATCCAGGCTGACCACATGTGTCCCTCACTATGAGCATGTACATTTCCCATTCATCTGAACGCAACTGTTCCATTTTTGGGCTTATTGGTTGCAATGAACTTCTAAGAGCTAATATCATGGGCACCATCCTTTTTCTGCCCTTTTTTCCTTGAAGGTCCTGCCACTCTGTGCCATGCAGATGGTTGGCAGAACCATGCTCCCTCCCATACTTTAGTTAATATTTTAGTTATTTATTTGATTATTTATGAACCATTAATGAAATCTTATGACTAATAAGTTAATTATTTATAAATACTTATATAATAATTGTTAATTCGTTAATATTTTATTATGTATGAATTATTATTTAATAATTAATAACTTAATTAATAATTACATGTTATTATTTTAGTCATTTATTTTTTATTTTTGAATTATGAAATAATAGTTTGCAATTAAATCAATTAAGTAATTGATTGTTTAGAAAGGATTAATTAGTAATGAGATAGCTAATTAAATATTTAATTAATCAGTTATCTACTTAATTACATAACTTAAAAAGTTAAAAGGAAAACATTGGATATGAAACAAACTTTTTAGTTGGAAATTAATATGCAATTTAGATGCAATTTAAATTTTTATCTCATATGTTTTGTTTTTCATTTTCATTTTGAAAATTACATATCAAGGAGATTTTGTTTTACATTTTCACATTAATTTTTTTTTGTTAATTGGGATGTTTCAATCAAAGAGGTTTAATCCTTTAAAAAACATAACCTTAAAGGTTAAATTAAAAAAAAAGTTAAAATATTTAACTACTTCTTTAACCTACCTACCTTCCTACCTACCTAAATGTTTGATTTTTATTCATTTAAACCAAAATTCAAAAAATGCCACTTGGCATATTTATATCATGCCATGTGTCACAATATAAAACCATTTAAAATAGATAATGAAGATCCATTATTTATTTTTAAAACCATATTTTCATTTGCCACATGTCATTATGTAAATTATTGATTTCTATGGTAATATACGTATGGCATATAATAATATATGGATGGTGAACTATTTGTTAGTTATTGATTTCATTCAAACTTGCAATTAGTGTCTAATGCAACTAGGAATTTTTAGTAGCAAATGTCATTTGCAATTAGAATATAGTTACATATGGTAGTTGTTTATTTTAATTTTCCTTTAGTGTGTTGAATTAGTTTGATGTCAGGAAAAAACCCATCACCTTTGAGTTTGTTGGTGTAGATCCAACAAGTGTTGGCATTTCCTATTTTACCTACTCATTTAAAAGAATTTCACTAGGACCCGTTTGAATGTAAGGGTTACTTAGTGGTGATTTTGTTTTCAAAACTAGTGGAATTTATTGGAAGTTCTCTATTACAAATCATGGTTTTTTTAAAGGTTCAAGTTGATTAATTTGTCATTTTTGATTATGGACATGTACATTTTGATTAAAGGCAAAAAGTTTGAATAACACATGTATTTTTTGACTAATCAATTTGATTATATTGGTTTATTTTACATATAGTCAAGTTGTACAACTTTAGTCAAATTGGCCAATGGTTTTTAATCAAGTTGAACATTTAATCAAGGTGGTCAATGGCTTTTAGCAAAATGACCAATGGTCTTTAATCAAATAGAACATTTAATTAAGATGGCCAATGATATTTAATTAAACATGACATGGTCTACTACCCTATGTATCTACTTCTTACCTATTCACCCACCTATTTATTTAGCTAGTTATATACCTACCTATTACCCACCTACCTACCCACCTACCCACTACTTACCTACCTATTTACCTATACCTTCTCACCTATTTACTTATGTACTTATCTGTATTTTTTCACCTTCGTATAACCTACGTACTTATCCACCACCTACCAACCTAAATAACCACTAAGTGTAGCCATTATGTGTAATCATTAGGTTTAACTATTTTGTTTAATCATTAAATTTGCCCAAAGTTTAACTTAAATTTAACCATTAGGTATAGTTTAAGTTTAGTCATTAGGTGTAACCATTAGATATAGCCTAGGTTTAACTACTATATTTAATTTCTAATTTAGCCATTAAGTTTAACTTAGGTTTAACCACTATATTTAACTTATGTTTAGCCACTTTGTTTAACAAATTTTTAATCATTATGTTTAACCATTAAGTTTAGTTACTTTATTTAGCCAAGGTTTAATAATTATGTTTAGCCATTAAATTTAGTCAAACTTTAGCCATGAAGTTTATCCATTAAATTATTAAATTGATTTAACCATTAGGTTTAGTCAAAGTTTAATCATTATATTTAACTATTAAGTTTAACCAAAAATTAGCCATGAAATTTAGCCATTAAATTTATCAATTAAATTTAGCCATTAGGTTTATTCATTATGTTTAACCATTATGTTTAGCTAAAGTTTTGTTATGAAGTTTAGTCACTAGGTTTAATCACTACATTTAGTTAAAATTTTGTTATGAAGTTTAGCCATTAGATTTATTAACTAGGTTTAACCATTGTGTTTAATTAATAGCTTTAACTAAAATTTAATTATTATAGATTTAGCCATTAGGTTTAGTCAAAACTTAGTCATGAAGTTTTAACCATTAAATTTATCAACTAAGTTTAGCCACTATGTTTAACCATTAGATTTATTGATTATGTTTAGCTAATATTTTGCCATTACATTAAAGCACTAAGTTTAACCATTTGATTTAGTAATTATGTTTAGCTTAAGTTTAGCCACTAGGTTTGGCCACTTGATTTAACCATTATGTTCAGCTTAATTTTAGCCATTATGTTTAGTCTAATTTTAACCACTGATTGTCACTTAAGTTTAGTCATTATGCTTAATGATGTGAAATAAACATGTGAAATAAAAAACTTGACAAAAGTAGAGTAGTAAATTGGTAAAAACTTGGTTTATCATTGTGAAGGTTTGGGGTTTAATTCTTTATTTGTAATCTATGTGCATGGTTAGGTTATGTTAGGTAGGCTAGGTTAGGTTAGGGTTATATAATTATTTTTTGGGGACCTATTTAGACCTATTTATTACCTACCCACCAACCTACTTACCTATTAATTCAAAAAATGATTAGAATTTAAGTGTAAATTTGACTTAATCAAATGGTCCACTATTTATTAGTCAAATAGACACTCATTCTTGTCAGTCATGTTACCAATCAAAATGATAAGGTTCAAATTGATTACCCAATCATGTTGGAAGGACCAAATTGGTTTGTTAACATTTATATGGTGGTTTTTTTTATGCTTGTCATTTTGGGTATACTTCATGGCATGAGGGGATGCAAACCATACACCCATTGGTAAGGAGTGTAATTGGTTACCACTTTGAATGGTGTACAATATGAAAATAATACTGTAAATAAGTGTTCATCCGAATTATTTTGGTTATTCTTTACATGTTTTAATCAATAGTGCCTTGATCATTTTATTTGTTGATCATGCTTGTTTAATATTCCTTTATGAATAATAGGTAGTGGAATTGGTATGTTTCAACAAGAAGTGTTTTGTCAAATGCTTAATAACATCATTAATGATTTGAACCTCCTCATTTGTGACCAATGTTAATGAACAGTCAAACTTGGTGAGGATGCATTCATATATGAATATGGTTGTCATTATAGTTTTCATCTACAATGCTCTTCCTTCCACCCACTTTGTTGCCTATGTAAAAGTAAATTTTCGTTGTTTTCGAACTATCATAATTAGTATGTATTTTTTCCCAATGTGCTTGCCCACATGTTTGATTGCCCCCATGAAATCTAAACCTCATTTCATAAATGGTTCTTTTGGTAATGAAATAACCAATTTAGCCAAACTCATTATCTTTAGATTGTTTGTTCGTTAACTTGAATCATACCTTTTGTAATATTCCAACATGTCCTTGAACAAGGTCACACATTAATAAGTAATGTCCAAAGTCTTTGTTGTTGTGATGTCCGATGCAAAGTGTCCACCTTTGACACCTTCATGTAACTCTTACAATATGACATGTATTTCTGCAAGTGTTAAATAATGACGTAATTAACTGTCCTATCTTTGCTTATATGTACCCTATTGTATTATAAAAGGTTTTGATTACCAATATATCTTCATCTTTTAGGTTATTGAAAGATTATGTGGAAACTAACCTATCTTTGGGTAATTTATTACCTCTTATTACCATGTAGGTTATAGTACAAACAATGATGCATCTATTATTTGATTTAAAATGTGTACAAGTTCTTATGTATTTGATAATTAGAACCACACATTTTCCACCACATGTTTTTTGTTAGGTTTGTACATTACTTTAAAATTGTACTTTAGGAACAAAAAAAGGCATCTAACAATGTTCTTTGAAACATGTGGTTTATTGACCAGGTACATTAATACCATGTGATCAACATAGAACCCACACTTGTTGCCCAACAAATTATAATGTTGAAACTTATGCAACACAAACACCATTATTAAAACCTTTTATTCTATTATGGTATAATTTTGTTCTGCCTTGTTCAACAACTTATAAGTGCAAATTATATTGATTGATCAAGTTTATTTATAATTTAATTCTAAGCCAACATAGCCCTTACTTCCAGCAAAAAACATTTGTACGAACATGGAATTCCAATTACCAACTAGGTGAAACCAACATCAAATCCTCAATATGTCGTTGTTTGATGAATTTGATTGAACATGCTTGTTGACATGTATTTAGATGTGCACATAAACGATTTTGTCTTCCATGTTAACCTATTTATAAATGCCATTATGAATGCAAAATCTTTAATGAAACATTTAGAAAAACTATGCCATGTTATTGAACACTAACATATGTTATGGGTTGGTGAGAACTAGCATGTTCACTAACGCATGTATTTTTTTAGGATCTAATAACTTTTGGTCTTTTGAAACTACGAATCCCAAGATCATTCCTAAAAATACCATGAAAATGCACTTTCAAGGTTTAAGTTGATACCATATTCCTTGCATTGGAGCATGGGTGGGAGACTTAGTGTAAAGTTTGGGACCTATATGTGTCAAACAACCATTTTTATGGGGGTATTAAATAATTGACAAAAACTTATTTTTTTATCACCCTATGATTATCTAATTTTTTAATATACACATATTTAAGCCACCTTATATTAGTTATAATTTCCATTATTTTAGATTATTATGATCTTGTTTGTTGACCCCTATTGCATGCTAAACATTGTATATCTTTAGTACTGGTCGTAACCTGAATGCGAGGCCAACTTTGTGAAACACTTGGAGGTGCTATAGGTGTGGTATTGCGAACATAAAATCATGGGTAGTGGTGAATTAAGATCTATAATTCTTCCTTTGCTTAACTGTTGGTAGTTGGATGTTGAACATGGAATGTTCAAGCTTTGTATGAAAAGCAATTCCAAGGTTGCCATGGAACCACCATTTGACTTCAATCCACTAATTTGCATTTGGAGGACCATTAATGCATCTCGGGTTTTGACACATTCTTTCCCTAAATATCTTAAGTTGGTAGTTATGGCCATTGTTCATGTTCTAAGCAGTGTAGAAGATGAATGTTATTTATCATCTTTAACATTTTTGAAGAACAAGTTGCAAGCTACCTTAGACCCGCACTTACCTCTAGTGGTTGGCATGTACAACCAATTTTTAAATATTTTAGAGACTTTTCCATATGCTACTACATTTGACGCTTGGATTGGAACAACATATTGCTATGGTGGTATTATGTAGATGATATTTATGTAGACATGTTTTTTAGATTTTTTAAGGCAACCCAGTTGCTAGCTCCTTCATACTTCGTAAATTTCTTGCAATATCGAAAGTTACATGATGTTTTTTTTGTTATTTGTAGCTCCCTTGTTTTCATCATCTTAATAAGCCTAATGAAATTGTAACATTTTAGTGTTACAAGTATGGATTTCTAATGAATGAGCCTCTTGGACAAAACTTTCTTAGAGAGAATTTTATATTGATAGTCTATTTGCTTCACATTCAAAACACACTATAACCATAAAGAGCACCTTCCCAAAGTTTCTAGTAGCCTAATGTCTACTTCCAAATTTGAGTTGTAGTCAGTAATGGCATATTTTTGTTTGCATCTCATCGCCACTAAACTTCAATGTAACACCAAAACCATCACCATTGTCCTACATTGCGCAACAAATGATAGCAAACTAATTTCACAACTAATGTAAAGATATAGCCACTTGGACTCTACAGTCCAACACTCCTGTAGCCATGTGGGCACTTTCTGAAAAACGAAAAAAAAAGGGCTGGTCCACATGTTTGAAAGTTCTACAAGACCAAGGCTCATGCTTTGAAACATGGAACCATCCTTTTCAATAGAAATCCAGACGGTACATGAGAGAAAAGTCCATTCCTGATCATCAAACAATCAAGATGTTTCCATCTCAAAGACACAATGTGGTTGGACTCTGCTTCACCAAAATAATGCACTATGGGAAAGCGAGCTTGGACAAGCTCTTGGCAACTATATTGTTTCACAAAAAGACATTACAAATCAAGGCCAGTATACTTCAGTACCAGAATCAAATCTTCAGGAATGCAAAATTGTAGCCCATTAAACAAATTCTCTTTCCATAACTTGGCCTGAAAAGCTCCAACCCACATATATCATCTATTCATTGTAGCCTTGCTTTGGGCTTTTACATTCAGCGAGATAATGTGGCTTACAATGGCTCCAAATATTCATAAATACTGTGGCTTATTGTACAGATAATGAATCAATATGGATAATTTGTTAGAACCAAACCCACTAATTTGTGTGTATGACAATTTTCAAACGATATTAAATTCCAACTCACAATCTATCTCTGAAGGAAGGTAGTTTGTTTTGTTTTGATTTGTTTTGTAGTTATGAGATCCACCGAACTGGGATGCTTCAGATCTTGTTCTTGGTGTCTTTGGAAAGCTCTTGACAAGGAGGGGTGCATGGGCTTGGTTCCATGGCGTTTGGACTTGCGGTGCAAAAGTTTTCGAATATTGAATGATTTCTTTATTGAAAATTAAATTAAATTGTATCTGAAAATTTCGGAGGAATTGGAGTGTGCCTTTGGTGTTCAAAGAACTTGATGAGTAGGATTTAATGGAATTTATTTGGTAAGATTTGGATCCAGAATGTGAGGGATATTGATTTAAAAGTGATTCCTGCCACTGAAAATTCAAATAAATTCCAAAAAACCAGATTTTGGAAGGAAAAATCAGTTGAGGATGTGGTAACACTTGGACCAACATCACATGCCACACTAGTAATTATTATGATAAGTGAAGTTTATTTTTGTGCATTACCCTTGGTAATTCATTAAGGAAGTGGATCTTTAGATCTATAAAAGCCTAATCTTTTAAAAGAAAATGTGTATTCCACAAAATGAGATCAATGAGCAAGTTGAAAATTTTGATGAAAATGCACAAGAATTTCAGGCCTGGGTGAAGAACCAATAGGCAGTTATAAGAGCTTCCCATGAATTCATAAACCATGAAACCATATTGTTAGTTCGATTGAATGACATCTTCGACTTGTAAATTGTTGAATTGATGCTGTAATGTGATGTCTGGGCTCTTTGACGAAGCCTTCCTTGACTGATGCAATCAATTGCTGGTGCTTTCACAAAAGAACTATACAATAACTTGCATGGGGTATTACCTTTGTACAGCACATTCTGAGGGCCGCGTTACCTACTGGTTCCTTGTTTGCTCACACTTTGTCTTCATACTTTAGTACCTTGGCCAGTTCAACACTAATTATATTATTTTCAGAAATGTTAAATTTTTTAAAAATTATTTCTTCCAAGTCAAAAAATATTGTCAAGGAAAATAGTGAATATTTAGAAGTATTCTATTTGTTGAAATGAATGTTTCAAAATTAATTAATTATTCAATGGAGACGTGTTGAAATGGCCAAGGTACTACTACTGTATATGATTTAGTCAAGCTTGTGCTACTTATCAAATTTCCCCTTGATCAATTGAAGCAGGTTCCCAAATCCCCTCAGTCTAGCCGTGCAAGCAAATTCAAGCTTTTGCCATATCTTGTTGGACACGTCTCCTTTTGAATGCAAATGGGTTGCTTATGGATAGCAAAGCATATTGTTTTGCAAAATTCTTTAAAAGGTGCCAGCTTTGTCCTCTCTTTGACAATATAGTATTAGCAAAAAACTGGAGGGAAACAATTGATTCGTGTGAAAATCAAAAGTAATAGGAGACACATTGCACTACTTGAGTGACCATTCAGGTGTCCATGGAATATGGTGGCATGAAGTTATACTTCAGGCTGTCACCTACTTTTAAATTTGGAGGCATCTTCCACAACTCTTTGGACATACAATTTGGCCTCTTGCCTCCTGACCTGGTCTTCCTGGGGTACCACAAAGGCCCATGGGTCATCATCATAAATACCCCAATATTGTCCAGATCTTGTGATGGTCTGTAATTTGTTGTGAATAAATAAGTGTTGTGAATGAATAAGTTTAAGTTTTTTTGGGGGAGGGGGGGGGGGAGACAGGGATTTTTTCCATTTTTCCTTTGTTCATTTCTTGCAATATTAATTAATTGATGTTTTTCCAACTAATTAATCATGTGTTCATCATCAGAGTCCCAAGCAACACTTCAACATTTGAATCTTGATCATAAAATTTAGTAAAGATACGGTCAATGCATTCTACTTTGTCTTAAATTCAAAAAATATTTATTTTAATGCTTCAAAAAACATTTTGAGAATATTATTTATATATAAAATATGTATGCCACCTTCAAAGTTCAACAATGACATAATTCAGTTAGATGTAACATGCTGTAATCCATGTCAAAAACATGTGAGGTTCAGTGTGCTGACATAATTGAATCATATGTGACATTTCATCATCAACATCAAAAACATCAATGGCTGTTTTGAGTCATTCAAGTACTGTTACATAGTCCATGTAAGTGCATAAATTTCCATGTGTACATGGGTATGTCCAATGTGACTAAATGCTACTCAAAGTCAGTCACATTAGACATATTTACATTTTGGTTTAGTGAAAAGTGTCAAAAGTTTTATTGTAGTTATAGATTTTTATTCTAGTTACTGTAGGTAATTTGGGGTAAGTAAGTTTGGAACCAGTTCCAATGTGAATGAGATTTCAACTTTTTGGTGTTCAAGATAAGTAAGGACAATGTGCGATTAGGGCGGTTTGAATGTGGTGTATTAGTTAAGATATTTTTATGTTTTGTGTTGTGAATATGGTGATAATGATAGTTGTAGGCACCAACCTTGGAGCGCAAGACAAAAGCGACGTGATTAGTCAACATAAATGATTATGCATGACTTTACAATCATTCTAGTCACATTGTTAAAGGCATGAAAAAATGTTTTTGTAGTAGTGAGATTCAATGGAATCTTGTTTTATGTAGGTATAAAAAACTTCAGTGCCACCCACCATCGAAAATGTCATTGAGTTGTGGTATCCTTTTTTGTCGCATATCCATATGGGGATGGGTTATCTTCCCCTAGCTTCCTCATTTCCCCTCAATCACACACACCAATGTATACATTTGAGAGTTTGTTTGCTAGAAAATACAACATGATGTCCTCTTGTGATAAGTCATTATGCAATGTCCTAGATTGTTGGATTGCATTCATAATGCACAAAAATGCCCAAGCTAATCTCACCCATGTTTGTTTAAATGTCACTAAAGGATGTTGAGATTCAGAATCCAACCCTCCCCCTTGCAAAAGCTCTTGATTGACAAGGGATTGATTTTGGCCAAACGTTGATTTTGGTCAAATCAACATTTCCTGAAACGTGCTTCTGTTCCACCACAATTGGTATGCCTCCATGGTTTGTGCATGGATGGCATAAAACTTTCTGACACTTGGATGATCAATGGAACAAGCCAACGCCTCCATAGAAAGTCAGTACTAGGCCTCATAATTATCTTTAATTTTTAACTTTTTGCTAACAAACTCAATGTATGAAGGCACCTGTCAAATTTCTCAATCTACATTTTGTGAATTTTGTTGTGCCCACTGTACCAACTTGGACCATTCAAAATAGGAACAATGGTGGTAGATGATGGCACCCAAATGACCCCTTGTCCTTGTGCTTGGCTCAAGTTTGCCTTTTGCCCCTTCTTTGGCTATGAAGGCAATGGTGTTTTACTTTTGGCAAAAATTTTGGACCAACCCATCCACCATTTCACCTTTTCATGCAACAAACACATTTTGAGGGAGGAATCTTTTTTTAATTATTGACACCCATTGGACCAAGTTGAAAGTAGAATCCCTTAGTTTCATATCCTCCCCTTGCAGATAGTCCTTGCAATTATGATCCTTTTCAAACTTGAGGGCTTCCAAAGCTTCTCGAATTTTTTTGCATGGTTGTCTTGTATTGATAAATCCCTTTCAATTAAAGATAAACATACAACTTTGTCAAGGTAACTATATCCTTCACGGAGAAGAAGTCCATCACAACTTTTTGCACATCCATAATGGCCCTTGGACTAGGCCAATTTTCCTTTGCAACCTTTTGCTTCTTATGAAAAGATCTTTCAAAAGTCGACCCAATTCTAAACTCTTTTTCCTTTGAAGATTATTTCCGAAGGCATTCGAATGTATGATCTTTTGAAAAATCCTGGGTAGGATGCTTAAACATGGAATCAAACATGTTGCCCACACACCTTGATTCCTTTTGCCCACAACCCCTACTTCCCAAACAATAATTGCCAGAAACAATTGTAGTCTTGCAAGGTTGAGGTAATCATGCAAAGGAACCCCATAATACATAACATCTTCACCCTTCTTTCCCACCTCCTATGCTACATCAAAGTTCCTCACATTAATAATCAAAGATTAGGAACCCATTGCAGCAAATAGAAAAAGGTGGAAGAAATAATATAATAGGATGGCAATGGCCAATGTATACTCATGTTCAACTCTGTTGAGGAATTGGAATTTAAATTGATTATGATTACATTTTCCCATCATTTTTGTTCAACCGAATTTGGGTTGTAACCTATCTAGAAAATAACCAAAATTTGGCCAACACCACTTGGACATGCATAGTCATTCAAATGGCCAATTAAAATTCGATTGCATTCCTTGGATAGAGTTAATCAATACCTGGATAGGGGTAGACAATTTCAATTGCACTTTTGGATAAGGGCGGTCACTCCTTGGGTTGACCAAAATTTAGTCGCATTCCTTGGACAAGGCTGATCGATACTTAGACATGGGTGGACAATTTGGGTCATACTCTTGGATAGGGGCAATCATTTGTTGGGACAATTCAAATTTGGTTGCACTCTTTGGAAAAGGGCCAATCACTACCAGGATAGGGGTGGACAATTTCAGTTGCATTTTTTGATAGGGGTGATCGTTCCTTGGGTCAATGAAATTAGGTTGCATTCCTTGGATAAAGCCAATCATTACTTGGAAAAGGTGGAAAATTTTGGTTACATTCTTGGATTGGGGTGATTGCTTGTAGGGTGATTGAAATTCGATCCCAATCTTGGACACGACCAATCGTTTGCAAGGGGAACCGAAATTTAGTCCTAGTTTTAGAAAAGGTTGATCACTCATGGGGCATCTCAATTTTGATCGCACTATTGGAGAGTGGTAATTGCTCATTAAGGCAATCAAAATTCAATCACATTCTTAAATAGGGTTGATCATTTGTAGGAGTGACAAAAATTCGTCACACTCTTTGGACATGCCTGATCACTACCTGGACAAGGGTGGACAATTTTGGTTGCATTTTTAGATAGGGGATTGGTTCTTGGATAGGGGTGGACAAATTTGATTGTATTCTTAAATAGGGGCGATCATTACTTGGAAAGGGGTGGACAAATTCAGTCCATCCATGGACATGGTTAGGTATATTGCACTTGAATTTCAATTGTGATCTAGACGGTCAAGATTAATTACATGATGTAATGAACCATTGAGATCAATGTAATTGATTATATGGATGGTTAAAATCTTTTTATTAAAAACTCCAATAAAATTTTCTTGTTGTGGCATTTAATGGTTTCATCATTTAATGTTCTTTTAATTCTTCAACCAAGAGTGCATATGTTGGCTTGGCATGGTAACTTTTTTACATAGTCTACATGTGTTATGTCCATAAGGGTAACTATTTTACCCTTGATATAAAAATTACTATTTTCAGTTTAACTTGACCTTAGGTTGACCCTAAATTGACATGATGCAAGGTTGCGTCAGCATCTAAGCAAATGAAATTGATGTGATGTGACAAGGCCGATGCTGATAACCCTTACGCAAATGTACAATTATGATTCAATTTCATATTCATGATTCTTGTGATTTCTTTTAATTTGATACCCAAATCATTTATATGTGATTTAAAAAAAATTCAAAGTGAATGAAATTTTGCATGTACACAATTTGTTTGAAAAGTGGAACATAATTCATGGCCTCATCTTGTTTTACCATTTAGGTGATCAATAAATGAGCTCAAAGGAATGTTCCATGATTTGTTGGCCCTCCTTAAGGAATATGTTTTGTTTTCAATAACATCCATTACTACTTTCAATGTTTCATTTGTTCACATGCCTTTCCTGCTTATTATAGATATTCAATTGAATTCAATTGTAGTGTTGATCTTTTAGTCTCTAATTTAGAAACAAAGGGAACATTTTTCTTATTTGTTATTTGTAAATATGACATGTTATTTCATCACCTTTGAGGCATAGTCATGTTCATGATTACTTGGTTCTTCTTAATCTTAACCTCTAGGAATTCAATGGTGCGTGTTTTGAATTTTGACCCAACCAACAATGCACGTTTCTTTTTTCTATATACAACCCAAGAACCTAAAAAATGTACTAAATTTGAAAACATTGTTAATCCATCTTCAAATAATGTTATAGTAGAATTGATGAAAATTTAATCTATAAAATCTTTGCACAATAAATCAACATTTTCTATTGATGTGCAAGTTGTAAATATAAATTTATAAAACAATTGATACAACTTAAATGATCCGTTGTTTTTTTTAATATCCTTGAATTAACATTTCAACTATAAATTGTTGGATCTAACATAACTTCAATTATTTCTTGAACCTTTGGTTGTAAATCTAATCTATAACTTTTGTCTTTATCTTTTATGGTTATCTTTTTTTTACATGCTTCACTTTAACCTTTAGATTTATTATATGTAAATCTATTTTTGAACATTGTGGTGGTTTTTCTACTCAATGTTTTACTTTCTTCCTTTCTACATATGAAGTTTCAAACTTGACCTATCTTTTGTAACATGTTTTACTTTTATTGATAGATATGAATTGTCATTTGTTCTTGCATTTTTCAACATTATAATATTAAGATGTAAGAATTCTAAGCAAAGTTGAAATTGTTCTTCTATTTTAGCTTGTAAAGAATACATACTTGAAAAAGAATTGGAAATAAAAATGAATTATTCATTTGATTTTAACTTAGGTTTAAATTTGATCTTGTGCTGAATATTTTTGGAAGGGATGCAAAGTGGTTAATAAAAATTTCCAACGGCCCTTCCTTTGAAAGGTCAATAAATGTGCTTCTTTGGAGGACTCATTCTCCCCACGTGTGACCTTTGAAAGATTAATAAATGTTCTTCTTTGGAGGACTCATTTTCCCTACGTGTGCTTGTGACGCTGTAGTAATCATGTTCTTAGTTGAGGTCCCTTGTTTATTCATGATCTACTGCACTATTATTTCATTAATGAAGTTGGGTCCCCCTAGATGCGCCTACAATGGTTATTATTTGGAGTATCCTTGTTGCCACTTGAATAAAAATTTCTAATCATTTACCACAATTGTCAATTGATGTGAACACATTGGGAATAGGAAAAAAATAAAAAAATCCCCCGATCACCTCCAAATGTCTAACCAAATGTCGATCTAGTGCAGACCCACATCAGTGAATCCTTGGTCGTTCGTTTGATGCACTAGGAGAATTCATACCTCCGCTTGGAAAAGAAGGGTTTTGGTGTTTGTAGAGAGGTTGGGAGCAGTGCTGACTGATCATGGCCCCAAATTTCCTGGACTTGGCGAAGGAGAAGATAGTGGAGGCTTTGGATCTTACGTCTGGCGAAAAGGAGCAACTCCTGAAGCTCAACAAACTTCAATGTAAATGTGTTGCGCGCAAGCTATCAGAGACTCAAGAAATTTTGCAATCTGTGGAGTCTGCCGCCGGTTCTACAACTGATGTTTTTGACCGATGTGAGGCAGCGCTGAAAGAAGTGTATAGAGTTGTGACGGATGCTGTGTTGCTTATCAAGGCATGTTGTGACGAACAATGGCTGAGAACAGTGATTAGACAACATGGTGACAAGAGTTTCGAGGACTTTGCTGAGATTTGTTATGATGTGCAATGGTGCACTTCCATACTGTGTATTTCTTTACACAGTGCTGTAACTAGGCAGGCTGCAATTGTAGAGCTAGAAGCATGTGACGGTAGGTTGGGTGCTTTTGATCGCTTCAAACTGGAGACGGCCGTGAGTCAAGATCGAGAGGCTTTGAGGTCAAAGTTGGAGCTCCTAAGGCAAGGCCATGTTTGTGATGTTAAGTGTGTGAGGTCCCAAACTGACCCATGCCTTGCTGCGCAGTTATTGGCGAAGTTAGATAATAGGCCGACTGCATTAGCGGCAGCTGATCAGCCTACGACTACTGCAGAAATGTTGCCTTACCTATTGTGGAAGGTCGATTATCGAGATGTTCCTGATTTGAAGTCAATAGGGAGAGGGGCCTCTGCGTACGTTCTTGAAACCGAATGGCTAGGAGAAAAATATGCCAAGAAGGTATTCCCTGGTGTTGAGAATAAGAGTTTCGAAGCAGAGTCTGCGAATCTGGCAACCCTCTTTCATCCGCATGTGGTGA
>Ga0116231_10002795_pt1 | contig 36347 bp, 28 predicted proteins | sample S1TSphgellanicum_2_FD_89695 | JGI IMG/M metagenome (GOLD analysis project Ga0116231, IMG submission 89695) | Host-associated microbial communities from peat moss isolated from Minnesota, USA - S1T2_Fd - Sphagnum magellanicum MG | ecosystem: Host-associated > Plants > Peat moss > Unclassified...
AACCCTAATGAACCCTAAACCCCTGTTCTTCTTCCTCCTCTTCCTCCTGGCAGGTTGGGGCACATGGAACTGGTGCAAAAATAGCTCCGGTGGATGACCATGTGGTGAGCCTCAAGTTGGTGACTCCAGGGAAGGGCACACTGGAGCTGTCACGTGAATCTGACAGTGGTCTATTCTACCTTGCACGCTGCGGTCTCGGAGCACTTGGAGTGGTTGCTGAAGTCACACTCCAATGTGCATCGGCACACAAGCTATTGGAAAAATCGTTTGTCACCAACATGAAGCAAGTCCAGAAGAACCACAAGTAAGAAAGAGTGTTGCACATTCTTTTAGTGTAAATTGTGGACTTTTTTTCTCTGCAATAAAATCTCACACATGAATCAGTCGGTCAGTTCTCCCTTCTAGGGCCCAGTGTAGAGCCATTTGCTTAATGGACATCAAAAGCCAGAGATAATTTGACTGCATCAGAATGTGGCAGGAATGTATATCATGTGTGTGGATCACTTATGGTTCTCTGTGCAATGGCAGAAAATGGCTTCTGGAGAACAAGCATTTGCGCTACATGTGGATCCCTGACACTGACACTGTTGTGGTAGTTCAATGCAACCCTTTGACAGAGGGTCAGGTTCCCAAGGAGTCCATGTCACATAAATACTCTGAGGATGAGAGGCTGAGCGCAGCACGAACCCTTTACCGAGAAGTAGCTGCGAAATTCTTGTAAGTTTGCATGCACCCTTCATCAAAATTGTGCAATAAAAACTCATGGTAAAATAATCCATGTACATTACCAATCCTCAGTTGCTGCAGCATTACTCAATCAAACATCTTTCTAGTGGCAATTATTGTGACTTACTTTCTTGCACTTGTGGACTTGGTTGGTTTTGTGTTTGCAGACCTGAGGAAGAGTCAAGCACTGAGGTTGGAGGCCAAGAAGGGAGAAAACCAGGAGCTGAGGCTGGAATGTGGGGTGGGACAAGTGCAGGTAGCTCAGCCCCTCTAGGACATCTGTCTGACGAGGAGCTTTTTTCCCTCTCATTTACTGAACTCCGTGACAAGTTGCTAGCATTTGACCCACTCAACAAGGCTCATGTCATTAAGGTCTGCAGTCTCTCCACTTCAAGTTCCTCTTCCTCTTCTCTCCACATAAAAATCTTCTTGTGTATCTGTCATTGATGTGTGAAGGGAGCCAAAGCCTTCAACAAATCCTTGTGTATCATGAGTGCATAGAGCTCACAGCATACTGACCTGACTCTTGATTGTGGAATTTAAGCTTGATGTAGCTGATGGTTGTTCATCTCTGTAGGTCAATCAAGCAGAGGCAGAATATTGGAAGAAGAGTGAGGGCTTTCGAGTTGGGTGGAGTGATGAGATCCTGGGTTTTGATTGTGGTGGCCAGCAGTGGGTTTCAGAGATATGTTTCCCTGTGGGAAAAATTCAAAAGCCAGATCTGCAGGATATAAAGTATATTGAGCAAGTACTAAAACTGATCAAGAAACAAAACATTCCAGCACCAGCTCCAATTGAACAGCGGTGGACTGCAAGCAGCAAAAGCCCACTCAGCCCAGCCTCCTCCTCCAGTACTTCTTTGGATGCCCTCTATTCTTGGGTGTGTTTCTTCTCTTCCATATCCCTCTCTGGATTAGTTTGGAAGGCATTGTAAGCATCAAATTTGCACTGAATTTTTGGGATTTTCATACAAAAAATCTGGTATTCTTGCCACCCATGGAGCAGATTTGATCATCTTGTCTGAGAATACAACAGTTTTCCTTTTCCCTTGCTCTCTTCTTCCCCTCTGGTTGTGACCTCATTTTGATAATGTGCTGTGCTGTGCTGTGCTGTGCTTTGCTTCACTACACCAGGTTGGAATAATCATGTACCTGCCTACCATTGATGATGACCAGAGAGCAGCCATCACAAAATCTTTCTTTGAGTACCGCAAGGCTACACAGCAGCAACTTTGGGACTCGTTCTCTGCATTTGAGCACTGGGCAAAAATAGAGGTGCAATCTTGGGACCCATCATTCCTCTTCAGTAGTGTACTCAGAAGTGTGTGTCTAAAGGAAAAACACTGGATTTTGTTGGATGCATTTGGATACTGCAGTTCACAGCAACTGCCAGTTTGGTGAAACAACCATTATTCCTACTCATGACTGCTTCTCTCTTGTGGTGGCATTTTAGGTCCCAGCCGACACAGAATCATTGTCATGGGTGCAAGAAAGACTCAGGAAGCGATTTCCTGTGGAATCGTTCCAACGGGCCCGTGCAGAGCTGGATCCAAACAACATTCTTGCCAACGATGTCATCGATTGTCTCTTTCCTCGCCCAGTTTCCACTGAAGCATAGTCATGAAGCTCTTTGACCCTATTCAAACAAGAAGCAGAATAACTGCAAGTTCATTGCGTATGCTCTTCAGATCTTTTCAGTGGTCCCTTTACCTATGCAGAGAAGCTGAAGCATGTGTGTGTTAATATACAGAAAATAGTAGATCAGGCATAATCAATGAAAGGGTTTGCAATGCCCCTTTTCCTTGAGTTGGGAGGGTGGACAAGAAGAATAATTCTGACAAATTCACTGTAATGTGAGCAGCAGGAGAAAATGAAATTGAGTTCAGCTGGAGCTTCCAGTGTCAATGACTGAATGTGTTCTGTTCTTCAAGTTCTATGTTTGTGGTTTCAGAATGTGCCCTTTTTATAGACAACCCTTTTGTAGACCTCTCTGAGCTCTTTGCACAGGTGTCAACACTTTACTGCGGCAAGCTAAACCTCCTTGTTGCTACTGCAGATTACATATGAGTGGTGTTTGCCTCTGATTCAGAAAAGAGCTAGAATGCTGATCTTTTGTGGAATTGAATTGCTGAAGAAGTTGAGCATGCAATTTTGCTACACCATACTTCGTCATGAGGAACTGTTGGTCTTTCATGGGCCAAGGGATGATGAATGCATTAAAGGTAGTTTTGCCAGGATGGGACTTCAGTTTGAATGTTTGTGTGATGGCCCTCCACGTTGATGCAGATGAAGGATGCACCCACTCATCTTCAATGTTCATCATCCGTTTTGCCAGTAGAACAGAGGAAAGTACATGCATAGCTGGTAATTAGGAAATGCTGATCAGTTGGGATCAGAGTCCAGAAGGAAAGCTACAAAATCAAAGCCTTGACACGAATTTGACCAGAATTTTTTAAGCCAATGAGTGTCATCCTTTCTGGAAGAAGCAGAGACAGAACCTCAATATCTGGAAGGGGCCTTACAATGGCAACTGACTTACAAGTCTTAAAGTGTATTAGAGAGTTCTTTATTTCTCTTGCTTGTGTCCAAGTTTTTTGGGCATCTTCCAGGTCTTGGGTCCTATGACAACCCAAATGAGATTCTAATTCATAAACGTGGTTCTTGCTCAATATCTTTCTGGGGTATCAGTTTCATTTCAGCACCTAGCACCACCCCCAACAACCTATGTAGGCAGTTGGGCCCTAGTAGTTTCAACCATTGACTTTCAGATTTTGTTTCAGTTTCTGCACATTCCTTCTAGAGGTCTTGGTTCTTCTCATCAGATTCTCACCAGGCTATGGCATAGGCTGAGACACTGCAATGACTCATATGACTCACCATCAACCACAGCATTCCAGTTGCCTCTTGGCTGGAAAAAATGAGCAATTCTTCAATCTGCCAAGTTTACCACAGTGACATCGTAGAAACTCCCCAACATTGTCTCACGAGTGCCCCAAGGCTGAATCCACTTGGGAAGCTTTCTTTAAAGTTTGGAACAAATAGGACGCTCATAAGGACATCTCTCTCTCCTGCTCCTTTATTTTGCTTGGTGAAATTATCATTAAGGGTGAAGAGGATGATCCTCTCTCTCATCAAATGCACGATGGGGGCTTTTCTTACCCTAGACAGTCACCAGATATCCTCCGCAATTTTCTTTATTTTCTGTGGGTTGAAAGATGTCATCATTGATGATCTTTGTCATCTTAGAGCTAGTTCTAAGATTCTTAATCAAGCTTGGACCTTGATTGTTGAAGTGGACATGGTCACTTGGCATGGCATGGCATCGCATGTCATAGGCATAGACAGTCCAGGGATCCCACCAAGCAAGCTATCATTGATATTTCTTTCAGATCTGATTGGTGCCACATGAGCATCTTTGGCAAGGGGGATGATGCCATTAGCTGGTGTTTTCTCTCGTTGTTGTACTTTCTTGACTCTAAGTAATTTGTATTGTGGCTACTACCTCCTCCCCTTCACAGGTTTTCTGCTAGAGATCTCGGTTCATGTTGATAAAGACAGTGTCCCTTTTCACAAACAGTTGAAAGAAGTTTGTGAGCTCTTGTGAGCCTTGTGGCACATGGGTATTGTTCAATTTGAGCAACTTATGGGTAAATAGTTGGTTCGATTACAAGATTCCATCTCAGAATGTTTGCATCAAAACATCCTTTCCAACATGCTTTTGATGGGATACTTGATGTTCACTAAGCTCGCATCCTTTTGTGTGATACCTTTGTGTCCATTCCTCACAAAGTTGGCTTCCACATGATATGAGAACAATTGCACATGCTCCCTTTAGCTTTTTCTTACTCATTTTATCTACAATTTCACATGGGACCTCTCCAAAGATGATGTCATTTGCATGTTAGTGAATGTCTTCATTGTTGATCCCACATGCATAGACTTGTTTCCTTGATCATGCTTTATGCAAGGATTCACAATTTCAAAGGCTACACTTAAATTCAAGGAAAGGGGTTACCAAAACCAACACCCAACAAAGTAGTTCCTATGGGCTTTAGTAATAGAAATTTTTGATTGCTTGCAAGAACAAGCCAATAAATTTTTACATGATTGTGCCAACAAATCTTGGGGTATGAAAGATTCAAAAGGTTCTCCATTTTTTCTTACTTGGTCACGTTTGTTCAAAAACTATTCTCTTACACTTTTAAAACCACAAACATCTTACATCATAAATTGAGCAATAGCAATGGGATGACTTATAATTAGGTCTATTTTATCTCGGGAAGAAATAACAAGATGAGCTTACAACATGTCCCAATTGGTCACTTTTCAATTGTCGTGTCCCTTTTCCTTAGGTTAAGTCAACTACAATTGGGACTTAATGCCTTTCATTTTTGTCTTTCCATTTGTTCTTCTTTGTACGAGTGATTCCATCAATAAAGTTTGACATGTTTATATCAAAAATGAAAGCACAAATTGCAACATATGCACACACACCAATGAGTACATACATAAAACCATGGGGAAGTCCTTTTCATTTCTATAAAGATGATGCCAATTCAAAATATGATTAATTTATTACTTTGGAGGTCAATTCTAATTTTCCAAAATAAATAAGGCCCCATGAATAATCTTCAAATCACTTATTAAAAGAAGGCATTGGAAAATATAATTTGGAATGTCTTTTTATTTACAAATAAGTATATCAAAATTGCTGAAATTACCATATTTACAAGCTAAAAAAGGGTAGACATTGACATTTATCCTGTTCATCATGGGGTTAGCAAAATAATACCCTCCAAATGTAGGGTATTATAACAATAAACACTCCCTAAGCTTAGTAAGAGGGTTGTCACTAAGAAAATTAACAAGGAGATTCCTGTAGTTTACTACCTACATGGTTTTGCCTCTTCCCATGGACCAAGATTGAGGCAAAAAACAACACAAAATAATTCTCTTGAAAGAATTGTGTAGAACATCATCAGAAATCTGACTAGAAGTTACACGGGTATGCTTTGAGGGAAGTTGAATACATTTTGGGGATCCCATTTGAGCTTAATCCCAGTAAGAGTATTGAGGTTGGAGCCAAAGTATGCACTAAGGGGCTCAGCATTGTCAATGTAATTTTGGTAAGCTTCAGCTGTGGCAAAAGGGCGCACTGCATTCCAATAATTGGAAATGAATGTCAAATCCGCATTTTCTTGACCCACATTTTGATTCCAATAGGCGACCATTTGGATGGAGAATAGAGAAGTGCGGTGCACGAAAGCGGTTGCGCTTGTTGCAACTTTGTTGATGTTTGAGGTTGCACCATACAGATCAAAGATGAAGTAGGCATTGTCATTTGAGTCTTGGCGCATGGCATTGATCATGGCATTGATCCCTGCATCTGAAAGTCCTGGTGGGTTCACATAGATGGACTTGGCTTTGAAAGTGCTTGTGGGAGGAGTAGGATTAGATAGGACTGTAGTCGGGTTTGATCCAGCGGGGAACCCTGCATTGTGCACTATAAGTGTAATCCAATCGGTTTGTACTGTATCAGAGCTTGCAGGAGTGGGTATGTTTGCCACAAAGGTTTCGATGAGAGGGGGAAGTGAGGTTTGTGGACCAAGGTAAACACCCTCAATGTTGCTGTTGCCAAATGGATCCATGTAGAAAGAGGCGGAGATCTCAGGTACTGCATTCACTCCCCAGATTTGAAATGCTTTGAAGGCTTGAAATTGCTGTGTTTTGTTTGTCCAGGAGTAATCGAAACGTGTGATGGGTCCAGACACATCATGCACTTGGAATGTGAATTGTGTAACAATTCCTGCAGAGGAAAACACACACACACACACACACACACAAACATTAAAAAAATCAGTCACTGAAGATTTTGATGAGCAATAAATAGTACAGGATTTTGGTTTTGCATTTTGGTCTCTATTTGAAGAGGATCTAGAAATGGAAGTTTCAAAATTCAAGCACTTGGGAGAGACAGACAGACTTTGATGCAATTTAACTGCTTGTTCCTGATATGTTGGTTAATTTTTTTCTTACCAAAGGAAGTGGCACCAGCGCCTCGCAGAGCGAAATACAAGTCAGAATTCTGCTGTGCATTGGCAGTTACAAGAGTTCCATTAGCAATCACCACTTGAGCTTCGAGGATGTTGTCAGTGACCATGCCAAATTTTCGGGAGCTGAATCCCCATCCACCGCCAAGCGAATGGCCAGCAACTCCGACAGTTGGGCAGTTGCCTGAAGGAATTGTCACCTTGCCAAGGTTCCAGAGTGCCAAGTACAGAGGTCCTAACCTCCAACCTGACCCAATGGTTGCTGTCTGTGCTGCTTTGTTGTAGCTGATTGAGGTGAAACCAGTCATGTCCACAACAAGAACCCCATTTCGACCACCTGTTTCAAGCAGAAATCCAGATGCTGAGCATGTGATTTTACATTTTACTTCCCAAATCCAAAAGAAAAATGAGAGCGAAAAATCCATCTCTGCCCATGAGCTTGAATCCTAAGCTAAGCTGGGTTGCTGAAGAAGAAGCAGCTCATCATAGAAAGCTCAAGAATCTGATGGGGGGGAGAAGGCTGGCTGATGAATTTTTTTGCTTGAGTGATCCAGAGACAAGGACAACCACCCAACTTACCAAGAGAGTAGTCTTCATAGGAGTGACCACCACCACGAGGAACAATACCAATACCAAACTGCTTGGAACATTGCAGCGCATTCTGCACCTGCACAACAGTGGTGGGAAACACGAAAGCTGCAGGTGCATACTGGTTTGCAAGGTTGTACACACTCCTGGCATTTGTGTAGGCAGTTGTCCCGGGAAATGCTGTTGTCGCACCACCTACTGCTAAACATTGTGCCAATGTTGTGGTGCCTGCGAGCTTCCTGGGAGCTGAAAACTCATTGCCCTGAATGGAAAGTCAAGTCAGAATGGAAAAGAGAAAAACAAAACTTTCCCAAGTTCAGATTTCAGTTGCATAAGATACTTAGCAGAATACAACTTGAAACAAAAACAACCCAGAAAATCAAAACTAAAAGCTGATGATTTGGGTGCTTAACAAAAGTGCTGCAAAAAACAACATCCTCTGTACCTCTCTCCCTACCTGGTGATCCAAAGCTTGGACAGAAACGGCAATGTAACTGAGTGACAGGCAGAAGATCAAAGTCCAAAAGACCGAACAGTTTCGGGTTTTAGACAACTGCCCCTTCATGGCTTCAATGTCTGATCTAGTCTTGAATCAAAACTTCAGTAGATAGATCGACAAGCTTATCAATCAATCTCTTGGACAATTCTTTTCAAACTGAAATGCAAAAGGCTCGAGAAATCTGCAACAGAAGGAAGTTGGGATCTCAAAAGATCACCAATTACCCAAAAGATGAATTTGAGTCACAAACAAAAGCACTACTACTACTACTACTACAAAGACTGAAAATTTATGGATTCGCACTAAATTTATGAATTTAGTAGCAGCAAGACTTGCTTGGCAGCTTACAAAATCACGCTGTTAATAAGTATCTAATCTGAAACTTCAGATTCCAAAATGTGCAAGCTTGCTTCAAAAGATTTATAACTATCAAACTCCCAAGTTCTCTTCAATCTGAATGTTTTTTTTTTGGGGGCGGGGGGTTTTCCAACCTCTGAACAGTTTATGTTTCTGTTCTGCACACTAGTAAAGCTTGAAAGGAGCTTGAAATCTTAGACCCAAAAGCTTGAATCCTTGACCCAAAAGCTTGAATCCTGGAGTCCCCCCTAATGGGTTGCTTCCAATCTAACTGGCACTTGCTGCTACTCTTGCTGTGTGATCAAACATTGGGCATTCTTGCAATGGGTACACTACTACACCTATCCAACTACAAAAAAATGCAACTAATTTATGGATCCACTGGCTTAGATTTACAACTGGAGTACTCATGAAGGAGAGACACTTTTGAGACCACCAAAGAAGACTCAATCAACTCTGTTCACAGTTTGTCCAAACAACATTAAAAAAAACAAAAAAAAAATCTTACAAAATTATACATACCTTTTTTTGTGTTGGGCAGTAGCCTTTTTTTTTGAGCTGACTATATATATATATAGCCAAAAACCTATATTAAATTTTTTAAAAAGTGGTAATAAAATCAAGTGCTATAATTTGACAATTTCAATAGTCAGAAATCCAACCATTTTTTATTTTTATTTTTTTTGGTTTGAAAATCTCCATATTTCTATATATGGTCAAAGTATTTAGCCAAAAATATACAAGGATGATAATTTTTTTTTGAAAATTTTACTTTCATATTTTAGCTTGTAATTTAATTAAACCATCACCACCTTTGGTATCAAAATTCTCAAGAGAAAATAAGGAACAAGTTGGGTGCTGGCAAAGTATAATAGCCTAGCATGTTTATCATGTGAGCCACAAGACAACTCTTGAGCCTTCTTCACAGTTGGTTGCCACTGACACTTTATGGCTAATAAATTCTTAACTTATTGGCTACTATTTTATTAACTTATTAGCTACTCTACAAAACTGGACTGGTCTGGTAACTGGAGTTGGCCTACTGGGTTTCATGACTATTTCCACATCATGCACATCAACAGACTGTATATAATTTATTGTCAACTTTTACTCTACTTTTTGCAGCCTTCTACTATTATTATTATTATTACTATTATTACTATTATTATTATTATTATTATTATTATTTTCCCCCCCAAAAAAAGGGAGTAAAAAATACCCAGGTTTCTTCTTCTACCTTTGGTTTTTCAGTAAGTTATAGCCAGAAACATAAAAAGATGATTAAATATTTTTTTTGCTTGATATTTGGTTTATAGTCAGATTTGGCTATAGCTCCTAAGGATGGTTGCCACGTTTTCTACATGTTCCTATGGATGATTGCCACTTTGGCTACATCAATAAATTCCTTAAATTTTATTTTTTTTAAACTAAATAAAAATAAAATTTATAATGAATTTATAATAATAATATAAATAAATAAATAAATAAATAACACTGCTGCCCAGTGCATAAAAATTAGAAAGTCAAGACTACTAGTAGGTTGTTGTTTGCTTTGAAGTTTGTATTCTTGAGAGTCTTGTCTTCAGCTTCCTTTTGGAGTCATTTGTCAACTTCTATTTTGAGACCCACTTACCATAGGTCTATCTGTTGCTTACAAGACAACTATAGCTTTGCTTCTAGCATCCAAATGTATAGTGATTTTGTTTTCTTAGGTGAGCTACAATCAATCCCCCACAAGTCAATTGTGGTGTGCACAACAACAATGACAACAAGATTTGGGCAACCAAAGCTTCCAAAAGTTTCCCACAACAATAATGGGGGTTGGGGAAATTTTAGGGAGTTTCTAGGCATTTGTTGGCCACACAAGTCAATTGTGGAGACCACAACAATAGTGGAACAAAATTTGGGTAATCAAGCTTCCAAAGTTTCCCACAATAATTTAATGGGTTGGGAAATTTTAGGAGGTTCTAGGTGTTGGTTTTTTGGGTGGGGCAATCAAAACTAAGTTTTGAAAGTGGGTTTTGTTTTCCTGTGTCAATTGTGGTTGCAACAACAACAACAACAAAATTTTGGCAACCAAGCTTCCAAAGTTTCCCATTAGAATCAATGGGTTTGAGAAATATGAAGAGTTTTTAGACATTAGTTTATTGAGAGAGGGGGGAGGGGTTGCTTTCCCATGCACTAAGCTAATCATAAGATAAGGCACAAATGGGTATTCAACAAAAGAAAGAATTGAATCATATCCAAAGATGCATGATCCTCATCCACAATCCACTTGGAATTGCATTGCTACACATTATCAATGACAATGAAGTGATGAAAGAAAATGACTTGATTCCTTAAAAATTCAATTTCATTTGAATCAAAACATTGGATGATGTTGCACGCAACTTGAATTGGAATTCAATTTGAATTAAAATTTCTAAATTCGATTCAATTTGAATATATTCAATTGAACTAGAAAATCAATTGAAAAGAGACGTGACTCAAATTGTTACACAAGGTATTGAAAATATGTTCATCACTTTCATCATCCATGACTATGGTGTTGAAAAAAAACGAACTCCAAAAAGACAACTTTTCATTCCATTTAAAGCAAAATTTAAACTAAAATCTATTTTGGTGGGACAACATTATTAATGGACACTAAACATGTCTACCTTATACACTATACCGATTTCAATGTTGTCATTGTCATTGGAATTCAATTAAAGAAAGATTTCTATGTAATATTATTAGAATGTTGATTGTAATATGACTGACAACCTAATTTTGTCGGTGTTGAACAATCATTTTAGCATAACATCAATGAAATACCCCACATTGGAATTCCTTGAACAGGAAGTTGTGAGGCAACCAACAAGTAGAGTTTAGTTCTCTTTATTATTGAACTTGAAGGGGACCAAACTTATTTTCTTATGACTTCTTTTTACCCATCAATCAAATTCCCCAAAGTGAAGGTGGTGTGGCACATATAACATTAATTTTTAATTCACATTTGATCAAAATAGCCCCAAGTGAAAGGAGAGAGCTAGAATCACATAGCTACCCAATAGTTATGTAAAATGTCAAAATTTTGAATTTAACTTAGTATAGTTGTAAGGGACTTCAAGTTGAATTTTTTAGTTTTAAAAAATCGAATTTGGTTAATGGATGGAAATTCCCACCATTGAATGTGCAGGGCTATTAGTTATGGGCAACCTTCAAATTTTCACATTTTTGGAGAGTTTGACCAAATTACCATGCTTCATTGATGGTAAAATTCTAGTGTAGATAGAAAACATCCATATGAGGTTGATGAATTTTTTTTGCTCCATTTGGACTTGGGATGAGAGGGGGAAATGGTTAAAGATGCATGTCCAATGGGGATTTACACATATCTAAAGAAAGACAAACTTTTGTGACAATTTATGGGCACTTTGATTGTTCCCAACCTTTCATATTTCACTATAAGTAGCATGTGCAAATAACAAAACTTGGGACATTAGAGTTATTAGAACTTCATGTCATGTTACCCAAGCTTTAAAAAAAAGCTTTAATGGAGATATAAATGAGACATCAAAAGGGTAGGAAAGAAGGAATGATGTACCTCTTACAACATAGGCATGTGAACTTGGCTAAGAGTTTAGGTAGGAATAGTAGGCAGTAACTAATCATACTGGTCCATGTGACATGAATGTTTAATGGTTAAGGTTGAACTAAGATATATATCACATGTATATTACATTGAAATATCTAAAATTGTTTGCATCACACCTATTGTCAAAAATATTAACTGGTTGTGGGGGGGGGTGGTGTGGTGGTGTGGTGGTGTTCAAGGTGTGTTTTTTTAAATTTTTTATGTGGTGAACCTCTTTAATTGGCCCTAAACCCAAAAAGAAATCATGCTATGAACCATCCCAAAATAGAAAATAATGTAACCTTTCTTTTGATCTAGCCTATATAGTTTATAAAAGTAGAATTTTGGGCAAAAGATATACAATAAAGTGTGGTGCTAATGAAAACAAAAATTGGGAACACATGGGAACTTGGTGAACAAATTGGAAACATCATTGAAAAGTTTCTAAGAACAAGATGGGAACATGGTGGGAACATTAAAATATATAAAAATTCAAAACCCAATCTTGTCAACCCAAATGTTGAAGTGATAAATAGTATTATTTCAACATGACTCACTAATATAGGGTACAAAAAGGCAAGGGTCTCATTCTTTAAAACCTTCATTTAAGGGCAATTATAATTTGGTGTTTCATTTCATGGGGACTTCATCCAGAAATTTGGAATATAGACTATTGTTTGCCAAGGATTTTTTTGTTAAACCAACCCATTGTCCATGAACTATAAGTTAATAACCAAACCAAAATGACCTTAGCAAAGGGCCTAAGACGAATCAACATGTTTCTTTGTTAATTTCAATTGTGTTTTCAATTAGAAAAATTATGGAATTAGGTGAAATAAAATGAGAGGGAGAAAGAGGAGCTTCATTATTTTATCAAACAGAGCTTTGGTTTTGGTTCTATTGTTATTAGAAAATCAATTTCTGTTAATGAATGATTTTGAATCTTTTTGGTTGTTGTTAAATTCAATCCCACTTGTAAATGGGCTTAAATTATGGTTATATTTCTTCTTTGAAACTTGATGGTACAATTGAATTGTTGATCTTTAATAAAATGTATATATTTTTCTTCTTTTTAATGAACAAAGATTTTAATGTTGTCACATTGAAATTATTTATTTAAGGAAAATAGATAGGTAATGTACATTTTATTTTATTCAAGCATGATGAATTTTTCCTCTATTTGAAAAGAAAGTTGTGGAAAGTTTAGTAGTTCAATAATATGTATGCAGTAGACAAAAATGCTTTACCAATCCCTTTGGAACCCAAGAAGATGAATTTGGGCAATATGGACTTATAATTTTCATTTTGTAATCATGAAAATGGAGTCTCTTTAGGGGGAGATGGAGGCAATGACAATGAGAGTCTTTGTGTAGCTATGTGAACTTGTTTTTTTAGAGATCACTTTCTAAACTAATCAATTTGCTTTGTTGCTCTTTTTTTGGACCTTTCCAACTTAGTGTTCCATAAGTAGGTGGGGCTTTGGATCATGTATTGTAGGATACATGATCCTATTAGTAGGAGCACTGTAACAATTTGGGTTTTATTGTGCTTTTATGTTGTGTTGATTATCAAGTTTTGTTTTCCTTTGAGGTTCATCATTTCATGTGGTTTATCTTTTGCTTTGAGTAACTTAACGTAATTTTTTCATTATGTCTAAAGGTTTCGCCTAATGCCCAAGGTTAACATATGTTATGAGGTTGTTTTGGGAGTTTAGAAGTTAAGTTCCTTGTGTGTTCTTTTGTATTTTAATGTTTCTAGCTAAATAGTACAAATGGTGATGCAACCATCATACAAAGAAACTTTTCAATTTGCACTAGGTATGCCACCTCCCCCATTAGCATTAGTAACAACTCCAATAAGTTACCCAAAAGATGATGGCATAATATGATAGGTTCAAAACTTGTTAAAGATCTTTAATGCAAAACCAACTAAACCTAATAAGATCCACGCATTTAAACCCCAAACATAATAATTTTTGCCCAAAGGAAGTTAGAAGAACCATAAAAATATGATCCTTAAGGATCAAATTTCAATTCTAATGGTTATCCTAGACATGGTAGTGGTCACAAATGAGATCACATAATAATATATAATAGTTGTTGTCAATTTCCTAGGTAACAAGTTGTTTGAGTTTCACATTGCAAACTAATCACTTCCTTCAACCAATAGACCTTTGAAGGAGGCATAAACTTCTAAATGGATGCAAGAAGGGGATTTTATTACTTTTCCTTGCCTAACACATTTTCATGTTAACCACACTCAAGTCCCAATGGTGTACTATAATATTCCATATGTGGACATCAACTTTCAACCCAAATGTCCCTAAGAGGTTGAAGTTGCCAATGTGGATTACCCTAGATATTGCCCTTGGAATATAAGTGCATTGAGGAGGCACATTGATGTACCAATTACAAGAAAAATTAGCATTATGATCAGGTTTGACAATACAAACAAAACAAGGTGAAACCTTTAGTTTTGCATCGCATTAAACCCCAAAAAAGGTTGGGTCTCTAACGTACACATTGCAAACATGGGAGATGTTCTAATGAATGTCTTCCTTAACTATGATAATTAGTTTATTAATTCAATTTAGATTTTACATTAGCTTTAAGGGTGAAGACACACTAAGGTGTTACTATTACCAACAACTTAAAGTCTACAATTTAGTACAAATTTTAAGCAAATTATCAATATGCAAAGAGGATACATTTAATCACATGGCACATGTGGCAAGGTATCTTGATAAACATTCATCATTAGGATTTTGCCTACCCTAGTTAATTCATGAAAATCTTATATTTGATTTCATCACATGGACTTTATTAAAAAAAACCTTTTATTCCAACACATATCAATATTTTGGTTATCAAAATCCTTTCAAAAAGTTTGTGATAGTATTAAATTGATCACACCATATTCCATGCCAAAATCTTCATTAAAAGGGGCAATCTATAATTTCACATTAAATCCATACTTGTTATTCATGGAATATCAAAAATGATTTGGTAAAATTTTGAAAGTTCAATCTATTGTGACAACTCCAAATTTGTTTATAAAAATCATATCATGTGATTATATAATACATAGAAGGTTTTTTTTGTTGAGTCATTATTCATGTTAATCATTGTTATGTAATTGTACAGCCAATTATGAATCACAAAATTTTGTAAAATGGACTATTATAACAAAAACACTTACACTTTAATGTGCTTTCATGCTTAAACATTAGATGCACAATTACACCCACCTTAAGGCCAAATGACCAACAAGGATCATCATTTCGAAAACACAAGGAGCTCCCATAATAGGGCAAATGGCCCAAGGTATAATTAAATTTCCACAATATGGAATCGATAGTGGATAATGAAGGTTTCATTGTGGTTTGAAGATGCAACCAAAAGCGTAATCACCCATACAAAAATTAAAGGGCATTTTGCATGAAAAGAAAACTCCTACCAATAATTAATCCCCACATGGTATGTTTTGGCATCAAAGGACTTATGGGAATCAAACATTCCTAATTCTAACACATGTGCAAACAATATTTGAAATTGAAATGCTGGATGTTATCTAGTCTTATATAAGAAAGGGCACTATAGTAAACAATTCAAAATTCAATTACTTTGGTGACCCCAAAGGTTGCCAATTAACAACCCACCCAACTAGAATCTATGAAATGGTCCTTAAAGAAAATCAACAATATTAAAAAGAGGATCTATTGAAGTTGGTAGCAATCTTAATCATGAAGAGCTTGGGATGGAGGTAATATGAACTAAAGGAAGCTACCCTTTGTATATTTTATGGAACACATGAAGTAAAGGATTATTTTTTTGTATGAATATTTTAAAGTAATCTATTGAAATTGAAAAAATTGAAAAAAAAAAATTTAGGTGCATTTTCATAATCAAAATTTAAGCACCTTATTTACATTTAAGTAGATTATAAATTTTATTATTATTTCATTAAGTTGCACTCTATATGTTTTTTACACATCATTTCAAAATAAAGGGGAAATAGTTTCCCATAGTGTATTAGACTTAAAAACTCCTAGCCTCCCCTAACTCAACCAACTCCTTAAGCTCCATTAAAAAAATTCCTAACAAACATTTGAAGGAAAAAACAACCAATTTTTGAAATCAATTGTTGTTACACATGTTACCCCAAAAGCACAAATATTCCAAATCCCAAAACCTCCACCAAATATTCACACCAAGGATATCAAAGCTCTTAAGAAGGTTGATCATCATGGATTAGATTTTAAATCCTCCAAAACATAGGGTTGCATAGGGAAGAAGAGGAGATTAAAAAGTCTATTGGTGTTTTAAAACATCAAACAATTCCAATATGGATTGATGGAAGTACTAGAGAGGTGACACCATAACTTACAAACGAACTTTCCAACAAATGGCATACCATCAAAAATCCCAATGGGAGGAGTGTGAGCTTTGATATTTAGAAAGAAACTATGGGAGGGTTAGCTAAGAAGCAAAATTTAGCCATAACATCCTTTGCTAAAAAGGAAAACAATCTATGTCATGCCAAAATAAATGCAAAGGGGCAAAGATCTAATATTCTTTCAAAAGATGAGCCCACAAGCTCATGAATTAAAATTGGTGGAAGAGACCTACAAGTTCATGTTATACATTCAAAAGGTATATAACACTTAAAACATATGTCATGTCACTTCGAGAACACACATTTAAAAGGGAAAAGGTTGTTGATCCAAAGAAATAGATTTGGAAAGAAACTAGCAACTAGACAACTAAATTGTCCTTTTTTGGCTAAAAGAATTATCTCAGTGAGCAAGGGATAGGATGTGGAAATACTTGTATCCTTTTTTTATTCCAAATGGATCAATTTGATGGTGCATTATGAATTTTTTTTGAAAATAAGGCATAATAGATGAAGTTGAAAGGTATATCATGAAGAGAGCTAGGGTTTGTGCTCCCAATGAATCCTCAAAACATTGCAAATTTTGGGATTACTTGAAAAAGAAATTTACAAAAAAAATTGCAAGGGGATTGTTGGTTGATATTTCAACATGGTGGAAAATCCATCATATAAATGTTTTGCATGCAAAAAGATGTTATCAAGAAAAGAAAGAATGGAGTGGGAGGCTTTGAAAATAACCCTAAATGTGGAAAAACCTTTTCAATCTGATAGTATCTTTAAGTTTTTGTCGAACAATCAAAGGATAGGTTCTTCCCACTCCTTAATTTGATTAGATACATTATTTAAGTAACTATAATTCAAGTTGTAGAAAAAATGTTCAAACCATGGAAGTATGCCATGCATGGAGATGATGTTAGATTAGACCATCACCTTATTTCCCTAGAGATAAAACTATATTCAACTCCCTATATAGGAAGTCATATTAAAATATTAATACGTGATTCTTTGACCAAGTGGAGGACCAAGTTGTAATGATTTAACAAAGGGAGAAAAAGGAGAACTTTTTCTTTGCAATAATGCACAAAGTGATAGTATATTTTAAATAATTCTTTAAATGGGTTGGAGATTCAACTAGATGGGAGTTTAAAAACTATCCAAATAAAGTTGTAGAATAATGTGCATGATATCACCTACAATAGCTAATTAAAGACTAGAGGGAGTGGATGAAGTCAATTAAAGATGTGAAGGTTAAATGAATTAGAATCTAGTTTATAATTAAAAGGATGAAAAATAAAAATGGGTGCTCTAAGGAGTGTTTTAAAATAGCAAGGGAAAAAAAAGAAATGTATTAAGAACTATTTTAAAGAAAGTGAATGGAAGCATTTTGGGATTACAAGGGAGTTAGAAGACACATGTGATTTTATAAATGTTTTTATGATGTAGGTCCTAGATGAGCAAAGGTAGAAGAAGACATTTTTAATCCCATTCTTATGAAATTCAATGACCATGAATGGAACATTCATTGCCCCTCAACTTTAAAAGAGTTCCACAATGCTATAAACACCGTGATTAGAGGTAACCTAGTCCTATTAGATAGGATTGTGGTTGAATTCTATGTTAGATCTTTGCACATCATAAAAGATGAATATTTTAACATGATTAAGAGTGTTGACAATGTTGGAAGATTTTTTAAGGGTGTTGTTAATGGGGTGAAATTGTGGCCCCTTGATCATTACCATCCTCCAGGAAGTAAGACCGAACTTAAAACAAGGTCAACACCTTGTACTTTAACAAATAGAACCTACCCTCACTAGCTTACTTTATTACAACTATTCAAGTAAAAGTAAGAAGTCACACAAAGAGCAAGGGAGAAGGTAGGTTTATTGTTGAAGAACAAACCTACTATCTTGTATGTAAACTAATCCAAGGGGATATGAGAAGAAAATAGAGAAGGGTAGCATGAAAAAAACACACTAGCTAAAGGTGCTACTTTCCCATGGTTTGCCATGCCTTCTACACCTTTGGATATTGCTTGTAAGTGTCTACATAGTTGCCACAACTATTGTCCCCTCTCCAATAGGCATGTAGGTCTTCTAGTGGCTTTTCTTATTGCTTGTAGCATGTTGGGAGCCCCCTTGCCCTTTTTCTCTACTGTCTACAACACCTTGCATTCCCTCATAACCAATATTTATCATTTGTAGACGTACCTTTTAATCCACATGCAATTATCTACTTGTTTTCTCCTTCTCCTTCTACCCTCTACTAGTAATTACTAGCGACTATCTTCTTGTGGTAGTTAGTACCTTGTTTCTCCATAGGCTACCAAGTGATATGCCTTGTTAAGCTATGTTCTAGAAGAAAGGCAATAATAGCATCTCAACGGAGTAGACTTATTTATATAATCTCCAATTAACCTACCATTTACACTTGCTAGTATAATAGAGACACAACACACAAAAAAAAACTCAAGTCCTTTAACCATCTTCTATTAAAATCAAACACAAAATACATACACATTTCTCCATTCCTTCCCACATTCTACAAAAGTTTCAAATGTCATAGAAATTCCCCGACACCTCTTTTAATCCTCCTTCTCCACACACCACACAAGGCCCACATTGACCCCTAGAAAATAGGGCCTTTATCCTAATCCCTTCTTAGAAATTTTCTAGATGATTGGGTGGATTACCCCTCAATCACTCATTAACCTAGGCTATTTAATCCCACTAGCTTCACCCCTTGGGTAAGGGACGGTATGTTTACCATTAATAACTATTAGTTACTAAGAGGTTTATGGAACTAACTAGTCTAAAGATTTCTACATGTTAATAAGTGTTACAAAAGGATTGATATGCTCATGTTAAAATTTGGAAATAAGGAAAAACTAAAGAATTGGTGACCCATTTTTAAAAAAAATGTAGCTTACCAAGTTTTTCAAAAGTGCTACAATTTTGCCTTCAACTTGTGTTTATGGAAATGATTAATAGTGATCAAACAACTTTCCTTCCCCTAAGGAATATAGTAAATAATGTGTTTTTGATCCATGATATGGTTGGTTAAGCATTCCAAACAAGATATATATTTTTCAATTTGGATTTTGTGAAAACATATGGCAAACTCTCCTATGTATTTATGTTTTTCATGATGAAGAAACTAGGGATGGCTATACAATCTATTGAAATGGTTAGATTGCTACTCTAGGATGTGGAATCAACCATTTATTTTAACAATCATATGACATTGACATTCCCTTTATTAGAAAAGGGTAAGGATGCTCACTTGCCCCATATATCTTCTTGATAATGGGGAAAATATTAAATATTATCCATGTCAAATAAGTTGTAAAAAATGGAGAAATATGAAAAATTTGCATGCTAAAAAGAGAAAAATAGAAAATTTCATTACTTGATATGTTAATAATATATACCTCTTTAACTTTGGCAAGTTAATTGTAATGAAATTAGCGTTGATAAGGTGGTGGACATTTTCAATAAGTTTATGTTAATATTATACCTATAATAATTCAATTAACATAAAAAATGACATTTTGGTCACTTTAGACCATTTGGTTTTGGAAGGATAAATCAAAATGGGCAACAAAAGGAAAGGATTGAAAACTATTGGGCATTAAATTTGCACTTAAAATCTTGAGGTATAGGATAAGAATGTACTTTTTATAAAGAAAATTCAAAAGTTCTATAACATTGTCCACTTACCATTTGTTAGAAAAAATATATAGTCAATTCAATCTTAGTTCTATCCTTTAGGCTTGTTATGGCAATGTGGGTTGGGTCAATTAGGCAATACACAAGTGTAAAGTCATTTTGAGGAACTTCTTATGAAATGGACATTATTACAACATTATGGCCAAAATTAGCTAAGCAAATTGTTGCACAAAGAGGAAAATTGGAAGCTTGAAATCCCAAAATAGGCAATTAATGTGATGTCAAAAAAAAGGGTGATGATGGCCTTAAAACCTAATTTTTTAAATTTAAAGACATTCTTGAAGTATATGATGAGTAAATTCAACCCAACCAAACATAAGAAATGAATATTTTGATGTGCATTGGGTTTTATTTTAAGGTTATTTTTCATTTGTTAGATCAAGGATTTGGCGTAAAATCTCCAAAGCTTGGAAGGTGGTGTATAAAACCATTTGTTTGAATCCTTTTACTTGAATTAAAATCATTTGCAATGTGAGAATTTGGTGGTTAATATGTTTTTAGGTCATGAATTCTAAGTATTCATTGATGATAATATAAAACAACTATAGGGTAAAAACACAATCAAAGGAGCCACCCAAGTGAGTGAACATTCTTTAAAACTATCTTTTTGTATGTTTGAAAGATATTAAAGGAAACATAATAGATTAGATTGTCATAAAAGTTTTTGGAATAATTTTTCATTAATTGCAAAGTTTATATGCTCAAAGCTTGACACAAATCAAAGATGTTTTTGCATGTTCAAAACATGTAAACCTCAATAGTGGACAATTTTAATTTTTTTCAAATGTCTTTTTTTAAAATTAAATGTGTACCATTCCTTTTGAAAATTGGAGAGGATTTTAACATTGATGATTAGAAAGGAAAAAGGACTTGAACTAATGAAATTTTTTTTTATAACCGATTTGAGCACATTTGGTTGAAAAATGTTTTTGACATTGAAAATTATGGATTTTGAAAATGTGGCCTTAACAAAAGTTGTTCATATTTATGTGATAGAAGGCATGAATGCATAATGTATATGACATAAAATTAATTTGTAATCAAAACATATTTATATCTTACATGCAATGTTAAATTCGGTATCCATAATATAACAATTTAAATTATAAACCAACATAAAAATGACACGTGTCATGTGCAATCCTTGGAAAAGGACTTTTACCTTGGTGCCCCTAACTCCTTTGACTATGTTTTCACCCTACATTGTAACGGTTTTAAGACAATTATTGATATTTTGCACCTTTGAAATCTGGAATTCAAAGTTGGGAGGAGATTAAGGTGACATATTAGTTTGAAGAGGATGAAAAAAAAATTTAGAGAAAGATGATTAAGATGTTGCCTAGTAATTAGAAGGTTGAATTTTGTTCCCTCGCACATCAAACTATAGAAGAGGAATGGATTGTATTCTACACCCATGACTCTTACTCAATAGTTGAGGTAGTATTGCAACCACCAAATTTTTCTTGCCTTCATGTGCAAAAGTTTGTGCGAGTTGGGTTATTTTTGCAAAGTTTTAAATATACAATGTTAGTGTCGGATTCAATATTTTGGTGACAAGGAAAATGATTGAAGTGGGAGACTAGTTGGAGGCTATGGGGATGTGACACACAATGCGTGTTTCTATTGTGAGGAAATGTCCAAGAAGAACTACATTTCATCTTTCGATGTGAGAAAATGAAAATGACGGGGATTGACCCAAAGCAATAGATTTGGTCCAATGGGATGTCAATATTTGAATCTTTGTCAAGAAAGGGCAAAAAATGTTAAATAGTAGGGAGACACTACTATGGTGAGTTCTTAACTATTATGGAAAGTTCTTAAGTTCTTTATGTGGCCAAATCTACTATCCCCAAGTTACAAAGTCAAGTGGCATGACATATGAAAGAGGAATCAATCAAAAAAGGATGCTAGTTTCATGGACTTTATACCACAAGGCCATTGCCATCAACACATGGAAAACACAAATGTGTAGGGACATGGATGGGATTTGCTCTATGTGTGATTTGGCAACCCCAAAAACACTAATTCACATATTCTACAATCAATTTAAGCTAGACTAGCTTGGAATTGGGGAATCATTATAAATTTTAGACTTAAAATATCCCCTTTAGATATAAGGAAAAAGGAAAAGACTTGATGTTATGCAATGCCCTTTTAACAATAAACTTCTCCATGCTTATAAGGAGTTTATTGAAATTTGGATACTCTTGAGAGGTGGAGTGGTTTGGAGCATGTGGATTGAAAGAAATGAGAACATTTCAAAAGATTAGACCTATTTTGACCATTAACTATGACACATGATATTGGATGGGACAATGGTTCATGGTAGGCTTGAATGGGAGATGATTTTCTAGTTGACTGGTAGGATACCTTATGGATGGTGAGAGAGAATATTAAATTGGTTTTGAAAGGAAGTGTCACTCCCACTTCACCTTTATTGCTAGGGAGTAGGGACTATTGAAGAGTTAGGTGAAACTACCAATTACCTAGAATAATTAGTTTGGTTGATTTGCTTGGTGTGTGGGGTGGGTGCCCTCCCTTAGGTAGGATGTTGAACTCCATCAAACTTCATGAATGTCAATGCATTGTCATGCTTAGTTTTGTGTAGTTGTTTTACATAGCAAATACATGTTCACGTTCTATTACAAAACATAAAAAACAATATTTATGTTTGCTACAAGGAGCTGAATTCAAACCTAGCACTAGGTTGGTACTAATAGTCTATTTCCAAGCACCATACTGTAACAACCATTTTTTTTTCCATTTAACAAAAACCTCGACTAACATTCAACCAACCCTATGACAAAATCACACCACAACTTTTATTCATTTAACAAAAACCTCCACTAACATTTGGCCAACCTTAAAGCAAAATCACACGACAACTTTTTTTTTTCACTTAACAAAAACCTCCATTGACATTTGGCCAACCCTAGGACACAACCACACCACCACACCGACACCATGCAAGCCTCTACTTTGACCTTGAGAAGTTCAATGTGAGGTAGGGTGTTTAGACTCTTGCCTCCCTTGGCCCGGGCTTGTTGTTTTGGCCTTTTGCACAATGGATTTCTTTTCCATTTGTTTCAAAAAAGAGAAGAAAATTGAGTCTCTATATTCATATATTTTATGTAGTCTGGTGTTAGGTAGATGCATAGATTTCAATGTAAGTCAAAATGTTGTAGCGCACTTATATGTCACACACAGGCTTGAATTGCAAGCTACAATCCTAGACAGGAATTTATGATCACAAACGTATTGGCATTTGTCTTTTGTCCTTAATTCCTGAAGGAAAAGGCAGACCCATTTCTGAAAAAATAAAGTGTATTAATTTCTGGATTTTTTTTTCTTTCATTATTTATTTGGCTGCAGGTGTCTGATGAAGAAGAGTCCAGAGAGTTATTATTATTTTGTGTAAAAAAATTTGGAGAATTAAATATGAGACTTTGCTATTTTCAGAGTGATTTTGAACCCATGACATTTTGTTTGGATTCGAGAGGAACAAACACTCCATAGGTGCTCACTACATGAACGTGCAATTCAAAATTGGAGTCTGGGCAGTGTGGGCAGTTTTAGTTTTTATGAGTGAGGTTGGAAGAAAAGTAAATAACTAAACTTGGATGTGAAATAATTTGGCAAGGGTCAACAGAGTGATGAGCACTGCTGGAGGAAGTGCTTATATATAGAGACTCACTCTTGTCAAAGCAGGGTCATCATCATGTCTTGGTCATTCCTTGGGGAGTGGGAGAGTGGAGGGAGCCAGCTACTCAATGAGATTGGATTGTGTGGGTCATCTACATACTTATATCATTAGCTGGAGTCTGACTTCATGTTGAAGCAGCCAATAATGTGGGCCTCAAAGAGAAAGATGGGGGTACTTGCTACTAATATGCTAGTCCTCTATGGCGGAACAGATGACTCCATCACCCATTCTCAAATTTTATAAGGGTTTTATAAATAGTCTGCAAACATGGCCCATGTTCTACATCTGCAATACTTTACTACCGATTCTAGGAGGAAGAAGTACATCAGTCAGGCAGCTTCTTTGCAGAATATGGTTTCATAGAATTCAGAACATCAGGATCAGCTGGGGGATTTTGGTGACATTCTCATTTGCGCATGTGTTTGGGAAATGGTCATTTACATTTAGGCACGGTTGGGCATGTTTGGTTTGTTGGTGATGCACATGATGCAAGCTGACAATCTGACTGAAGAAAAAACTTCAAATCCATCCAAATAAAAACCAGGCTCATTCTCCCCCCTCTCTCCCCTTTATACAAAAATGATATAGAAAAACAGCAATCCAACAGGTGGAAAAAACTTAAAAGCTGAATGTAAACTTCGCACCCTACCCCGTACAAAACACACAGAAAGTTCATGACTGTTTGTTTTGTGCTTTCTATAATAGAAGCCTGCCTGCCGTTTGACTTCTTGGTTCTGGTTGCCAACTAGCCGCAGAGTTTTACCCCATCACTTCAGTCTTGCATCAAGAAATGTGCCTACCGAATTTAGTCCATGGGCGGCTGGCCAGCCAGTGATGATTTTCATCACTTTCCTAGCAAACTGCTTATTGTCTCACTGCAACTCAGCATTCAGAATGTGCAGATGCGAACAGGGGAGATGATGCATCATGTACAACTTTACAACATGACATTCATGTTTTCACATCTTCATGTCCATGGGTATCAAATCAAGCGGATGGAATTAGCTGCCTAGTTGCCACTGACACCCAGAACCATGTTGCAACTTGCAAGGGGGAGGGATTGTGGGGTCATTTGAACTTTCTTGGGTTCAGCTCCAACTTGGACCATAAGATGACACTTCGTTTGTTGGAACTTTGGCTATAAGGTGACAATTTATCTGGATTGGGGAGCTGACGAATTGGGTTGACCATGGGAGACAATAATAGAACTCACTCCAAAGGGTTGAAGATCAGGTGAAGATCTGGTGCTCTTCAAAGGTCAATGTTCCGAGCTTCTTAGTACCTTATTACCCATAGCTCATTATCTTTCTTCCAAATATGTCACACTTTCTGCTGTGATTGTCCCCACTCTACAGGGCTCTGCCATGGAATACATTAGAGCAGGTCCACCAGCAGCAATAAAATGGCTGCCTGGATACTGACTGTACTTTGGATGAAGTACAGATCAGTTCAACTAGTGTGAAAATGGGTTTTGACTCCTCATTGAGGAAATAACAAGTTATCAATAAGGGTATAGTGTAAGTGAGTGATAACTTCTCTGCTGATTCTTTAGATTTGTTGAAAACCAGTTAGTTGAGGTAGCATCTAAAGAATTGACAAAAATAGTTTACGAGTTAGGTACGATTGATTTGTCAAAAATCTAATAGCCTGCCCTGACTATATGCTTGAAATTTTCTTCTACTAGCAAGGTTCTAATGTGACCAAAAAGAGGGGGATAAACACTTAAAGTAGCATCAACACTGTTTCTCTCTTCTCATATTCTTATCTAAATCTCTTACAACTTACAACTTTGATTGCATTTATTTATCCAAACCTAACTTATAAGACTTAAAGCCTAGATGAATCAGAACACTCTGGAATCAAACTCTCATTGAGCATCAACCAACAACCATATGGCATTGCTACTCCCCCATTTTCTCTCTGAAATCCCGGAAGTTTTCACAGGCAAAGGAATCCCATAATTGACCCATGATTTTAAGCATCGAAGAATCATTGAGTTTTAGTCCCAACCCAAGACAAATGAACAGCTGCAGATTACCATCTCAAAGTGCCAACTAGGGCACTCATTCCCTCACTATCTCAATTCCCAGCTCACTATACACAATGCCATAGACGGTGTCGCTCATGAATCCTCTGAGTTCTGCATCACTTTCACCACCAACCTATGACATAAAAAATTATTACTCAGAGATACGTGTAAGTGTTGATGTGGTAGCACATGACACTTATGTATAAGAGCTAGGTATTACCCAAAAAATTAGGTAAATTGATAATTGAGAATATAACTTTGATAAGAAAATTGATAATACATGGTTCTAATTTTGTTTTTGAAAACTTTTATATTGATCTTGTGTGTGTTGAAAAAAAAAGAAAAAAAAAAAGAATACTAGCAAAAATAATAAAAACTAGCCAACATTGGTTTGGATTTTAGACCTATAAATTTGCACATAATAAAGTGCTCTTCATGTGCAAGGTAATGTCAAATTGTAATATTAGTATAATATGTGACGGAATAAACACCACATATTTTACATTATATGGATGAAATTACAAAGTTTACCTCCACAATTATAGTATTAATGTAATATGTATTGCAATTAACACCATATATTTCACATTGTAATGGATGAAATCACATGTTTTATTTCACTCGTGTCATAGTTGCCAAGTATTGGTTTAAAAAAAATTAAAAAAATCATCAGATTTTGTAGTGTGTTCCAATAGGTAACAAATATATGTATATAATAAGGATTCTTCAATTATTATTTTATCTTTGATATATTTGTAAAGCCAAATTTGGCTAAATTGTCTTGTGAATAATTACCATTTTATCTACATCACTTGGGGGGGGAAAAAAAAAAAAAAAAAACCTCTGGTTTTAGTGGGTGATTTTGTTTTGAATTTACCATTATGCAATGAACTGCATGTATTTATTATGTATGTAGGGACTAGGTACTGTGAGGTTGCAAGATAGGATGTCGATGAATACTATTCATTGTTGCAACATACATCCGTGCACACATTCCAATTTTTTTGTTTGGTCTAATAACTCATTAATTTCCCGACGTCATGTAAAAGCTGAAGTGCATGCCCATGGGAACTTGAAAGGACACATATATATATACCACAATGCAAAAATTCAAGTCGGACATGTATATTTGGGATTGGTTTCAGAGCCTTGCTCATATGTTATAATTACCATCAAACCTTTTGCATTAAATCCTGAGTTTCAGCATTTCATACTGAGATTTGATAAAATTTCATTACTTTGTGGATACCACTGAAAGAGGGGGATAGTGGGTGAAAGGAGGCCCAAAGACGGGGTGAAGACAGGATGCCTTTCCAGATAACTCTATTATACCATCTTTATCCATAGGAGTAGGTCCACCATGAGTAGTAGTAGTAGTAGTAGTATAATGGTTTGCACACAAGAACTTGGATGAAGTTCAAGGTGGATTTGCTCTAAAGATGTCAAATCTCATTTCTTTCAACGTTGATTTATTTTTGTCATGAACAATTTTTTTGCTGGAGATGGGATGGCAATTACGCATTCATACTCCAATTTCAAGTTTCAAATAGTGTTGGTAGATTATTGAGAAAATGGTCAGTTATCAACAAGAGTCCAAGGTTACGTTATCCATAACTGACCTCTTGAGTCTGAAGTGGGTTAAGAAGTAGACATAGAAGTCTTTGTCTGTGCATTTATTTTCTGTAGACCTGACCTGACCAGACCAGACCAGTATGGGCCAGGCCAGTCTGGTCAGGTATTGTTTTGATGAAAACAAAAGATTGAACGAGTTTCATATGTTGTCTGGCTGGCTATTGAGAAGAGGTCGAGAAGAGGTCCAACGTTGGGTAATCCACACACAACCAACCTGTTGAGTCTGAAATTGGTTAAGAACTAGACAAAGAACAATGAATGCACGTGTCTAGTATTTAATTTGTAGGGATTGGACAAGACCCTCGTGGATTTTGATGAAAACCCACAAATTGTAATGTACGCTTGGATGTTTTGATGAATTTTTTGATGAAAAACCAAAAATTGTAATGTACCCTTCCATGTTTTTGTTGTTCTAAGTTCTTGAGTTGTTACACATTAAAATGTGTGAGTTGTTTGCTTTTCATTTGGATGTACTTCTTCAATTTCCACTCCCCCTTCAGCTTGAATTTGACGAGTGTGACTAGGTAGTTGAGAGAAGTGCAAAATGAAAAGAAGTTTTTTTAAATTTAAAACAAAATTTCTTCACTTTATTTAATTTAATTTAATTTATTTTGGAGAAATAAATTTCACATGCCAAAAAACCTACCTTGACATTATACTAGGTGATTCTCAATTGGGTACGAGATCAAGTATTTCAAGATCAACCCATATGCATAATAATTGAGTATCATTAAAAAAAAAAACTAAGGAATTATAATTGATGGCTTGCGGTATTCATTAGAGAGAAAATTCTAATTGGTGGCTCTTCATAATTTTCAAATTCTTGTTATTTGATATGATGTGTGGGGTAGAATAGATAATATTCACAAAGACCTTGGCCCCCATGGCTATGAAAACTAGAAGAACCAACCCACACTATCAAGCAAGTACCAACTCACACTCGTCTAATTCAAGTTAAAAGGGAGTTGAAAATTGTGCTGGAAATCGAAGAAGTGCAACCAAATGAGGAGTGACAAATTCAAAGGTTTTGATGTTTTTCAAAGGATTCAAAGAACCCTATGAATGAGGATGACATATGGAAAAATACAAGTCGATCTTTTTGGATTTCATCCAGCTCATATAACAAGTCAAGTCAATATACAAGTCGATCTTTTCTTTGGATTTTATCCAGCTCACAAACGTGTTGTTGACAAAGAAAACATGGAAAAAGGTAATGGGTTGAAATTTTTGATTTTTTTTCAAAGCAATAATACATAGCCTCCAAAGGGCCTCTCATTGAATGAATGTCTAGGGGAACATATACTAGAGAAGTAGTAGCAGGGTGGGTTCTTTAACAATTTCCTTTGCCTAGTCCGTAATCAATTTCAAACCCTAATAAGCTACCTACCCTTAGACCCTTGGTTTCAAGCTCATCATGTCAAATGCTGGTTCTTTTGGGAGTGAACAAAGGACTAGTAGGTAACCCATAAGAGATCATCGGCTACTTAGAGATAGGTCTCATATATAGTTAGATAGGTAGGAAAATAAGTACCTACTAGGTAGGTAAATAGATGGTTTATACATAGGTCATCGGCTACTTAGAAATAGGTCTCATATATAGGTAGATAGGTAGGAAAATAAGTACCTACTAGGTAGGTAAATAGATGGTTTATACATAGGTCATTGGCTACTTAGAAATAGGTCTCATATATAGGTAGATAGGTAGGAAAATAAGTAACTACTAGGTAGGTAAATAGATGGTTTGTACATAGGTAAGGGCTGATTTTACTACCTACCTACTAACAACTCACTTGTGGGTTGTTAGTAGGTAGATAATAAAAAAAAAGCAACTGAGCTAACTAACCACCATGGTTAGCTCGGGAAATGGAACCCAACAGAAAACTGTTTCTTGACCACTTACATTCATCCTTTGTGGTGGGTGCTGGTTCAATGTGGCCCTTTAGCCATTGAACATATTACTATACGATGTTGGCTCAAATGTTCTATTTCAAACTGTTTTCCAAATTTTCAAAAACAATTTCAAAATAAGATCTTAAGCTCAAGACTCAAATGCATCAGAGCTGCAAATAAAACTTAAAAACAAAATCAGGAACCAAAACAAAAAATTATCAATCAGCAACAACAAAACTTCGAACATTCTAAAGAACTCAGAGCGGCTTGCGCTTGATGAAACCCTGCCAAACTTTATGAAAAGAAAGCACCCAAAGAAAGGGAGAGAAAAAGGGTTTAGGGTTTGCCTTTTGTTTGACCCAACTTTTGAAAAGGAACTCATTTGAGACATATATCATGTGAATAATGCACAGGAGAAACTGATTCTCCTTTAGTGCAGATTTAGTGCAGATTTTGGTATTCTGTCACATAACACCAGGACCCACCAAAATCATGTGTTTTTGGTGTTCTTCCTCTTGTATTTCTCAGTATCTCACACTTTAGTAAACTTGGAATCTAACTCTCATTATACAGAAGAGTTAAAACATGATGAGAGCTCCTACACAGACATCTAAACAAATGAAATCAATCTATACCCTGAGATGAGAGATAATACCTGGCTACTAGTGCCACCTGCCCCTTTGCATATATATCCCACACCAAGGAGCTCATTCAAACACCACTCTGGTTGTAAGATGCTGCAAAAGGGGATTTTCAGAATGGTTACTAAAACATAATACAATTTTTATGGTTTAAGCCTCTTGAGCTTGACAGGCATTTCCAGCAGGTCAAACAGATCTCCTGAAGAACTTTGATGCATAAAAAATTCATCCTCCTCTCCCATTGCTGTATCAACCTGGACACCCAGCAAACTTTTTATCTGAATGGATGCACAAAAGATGTACATCAGTGTCCATTACCAGTCCTTCAAAACCTCCTTACTCCACTCCATTGAGCCTAATTCAAGAGCATCAAAGGGAAATGAATCCAGAATCTGTAGAGTTTTTAATTTTCACAATATAGAATTTCCATTGAAGAATTTAATTAATGGTTTTGGTACTAGATAGCGTGCTCTGCATTCATGAGGAAACAACATTGGCACACATACTAATATCTAAGACTCAACCAGAGGGTTCTGACAACCTCCCTCCTTATCGGAGCATGCAAGCTGTCAAGAGCTGATCTTACTGCTACAAGAATGACTCTTGACATGCAAAGCCTTTCAAAATGCAGGAAAAATATGCACATCCACTTTGATCTATATCTTGGAAGAAAAAAAAAACATCAGTGGGACAGGCAACGAGTCAAACAATGTTAGGGATCCTTGTGCCTACCTCATCATCATCCTCAAGCTTATGACCATTGATGAGGGATGGATGCTCAGTGGATTCATCATTTCTTGCAAAACGACCTCGAACACGTGGGCGCTTGTCTGCAAGAGATTTGCGGCATGCATACTGCAGAGACCAATAACCAACACTCTTGAATCAACAGTCCCAATGCTATTTCTGGTATGAAAGGATCTCTAAAGCTGCACAAGAATGTGTAAAAGCCACCTGGGTGTAATATATAGAAAACATTGGTCAGAGAATAAAATCAGAAATCTGCAGAAAAGGAACTTCAGGCTTTTCAACAGAAAGATGTTTCAACTGGCAGCAAGACCTTATTATGGACAAATATTATATATACAGTATGAATGACATCAACTTGTCAAGTAAAGGTTGGACCCTTATAAAGCCAAAAATTGAGAAAATAAGAAGCACCTAGTTGCATTCTGCATCCTTGAACACTGAAACTGATAGTGCTAAGAGGTCTGCATTTCCAGCTAACAGCAACAATTTCAGTATGCAAATCATTGCCAGCACAAAATCCAATTCTATGTACGGTAGTCTTCCAGAGCTGCAGAATGGTGTCCACCAGATGGAGTGGGATATCATCACAATTGAACCCAATTTCCAGTATGTCCACTTTCAGAATTACAAAGCATCAAGATGCCTCACAGCTTGTTCAACACGAGCATTGTTTGGACAAGGCCTCCCTTGTGAAGCAACAACATGAGATATTACTTCTGAGAAGCTGAGAGCTGGTTGATCAGTGCCATACACAAACCAAACTTTCTTTCCCCAACACCCACCAAAGTCACATGCAAAAGGTCTACCTTGATCTTCTTATTGAAGTTCCGCTGCGCTCGCTTCTGCTGAAATCTTTGCAGCAGTTGTCTGCGCTCCTCCAGAGTAAACCTGCCAACTCTCTTGGTGTCCCCAAACATAGGGGACAAATTCCCTCCCCCAACTGGGATCACAGTTGTTGACCTCTGTATGGAAGCCCACCACCCAATGGCCCTGTGAATTAGAAAGGTTCACATTTTCTTGTCTTCAAGAGGGGGGGCTTCTGAATAATGCTTGTGCTATTTTCCCTTCCACATTTCTTGGTTCTATGATTCTACAGGAAAACAATAGCTCTCCTCTGAAAACTTTATCAACTCCAAGAGAGAAGAAATCACCTGAAGGTCTCCTGCACTTTGAGCACGGCGCATAGGCAGTGCTGCCATATAAGCTGCCCTAGCCATGTCTTCCAAGTCTGACTGCTGAGAGTGGAAGGCAGGCTGTTGATTTGTGACCTGCCCAGTAAATTCAGCCTGTGAACTCAGTGAGCTGAATGAGGATGACTCATTTTGCAGTGAGCGTTGGTGCATCACAAGTTGATCCTGCCCTAAGGTGTGGCTACTTTGGCTTCGCAGCATGGATGGCCGCCTGTTGGATCTGGGTTGCAGCTGCAAATCCACACCCACAAAGATCCACTTATGAGTTGGAATTCAAGGAACATATCTGGCCTCAATGCCACACATCAGATAATATCCCTCCTTACAGACACAAATCTTAGGCAGATTTTGTGATTACCCACTCATAGATTCCAAGACCACAGCAAAAAAATGAGGATGAGATGATGAATAACTTCCAAAATGATGACCTTTGCAGGCTGGAAAAAGTACTTACCCTTAAGTGATGATCAACAACATCTGACTCTTCTTGTTGAAGCAAATTGCCCTCTCCTCCTTGCTGTTGAATGGGAACAAAAATGTTCTGCTTTTGCAAATGCATCACATCCACTGGATCTTCATAACCAACACTAAACATAGCAGATGATGTGTCATTTTGTAAATGTGCCCATGGCTGCCCACCCATGCCTCCAATTGTCGAGCTTGGGATATCTCGACTTGATGAAAAATAATATTGAGAAACTCCATTCACTTGTGGTTGTGGTAGGGGTGGCATCATAGTGGGAGGGAGAGAAGATAGGGAAGATGGAGGAAAACACCTCCCTCCTGGACTGACAGGCATCACCCCTGCAGAAGTGGACTGAGCACCCTGTTGGAAAAATCCACTGGCACCACCAGACAGATGGGAACCATCAAGCACTTTCGTATCAAAAGATCGTGTTCTCTGTGTCTGCTTGAGGGAAAGGCCACTGAAGTTCTCAGATGTCCCATTTGTTGAAGCAAATGGCCCATTTATGCTCCTGGCAGAACCAGCTGGAGAAGTTAAGCCTGGTGCAACTCCATTGAGCTTTGTTTCTAACTGGGACTCACCATTTGCGTGAGGGACATGAGGCATGCAGCTTTCTACTTGTTGGGTGGGATTTAGCGTTTCCTCAGCTTTGATGCTCTTGAACTCTACTTCCTCATTTGATCTCAGGCCAATGCCCTCTTTTCCAATGTCTGCCAATGTTGCAAATGCACCTCGGAAAAATTCCTGGTCATCATGCATTCACCATGCACAAATGTGAGAACTGAAAACAAGAAAGAGACGGACTTAGTATTCAGTATGAGAATATCCTACTGTTTGGCAGTATCAATATCTGGCCCATACTCAAACTCATAGAAGAAATTGCAAAGCAGGTGTTCTGGTCCTCCTTTCTCTTACTGACTGCTTCCAAGACAGTCTTAGGCATATTTGCATGCAAAAAACCAACGTGCAACTTGAGAACCTCACTACTTTCAATTCCATGTGTCACATGAGAACTTATTGTCTGTCAGACTCTGTTCAGCCTTCTCCTCTGTATGACTCAGTACTTCTGGGATTTCAAAGGTCCAATACAAAAATACCAGGAAATCCCAGACCAGACAGACAACCGCATGGTGACATGTCTTGCAACCAGAGAATCAACTCACTTGGTCGTGGACCACTCCTGGCATCAATCAGAAACTAAAACAAGAACACGTTTTTGACTGAAACCCATCAAGCAAGGAAGCTGTCCCCATATATGGTCATACAAAATTGATCTTGCAGAGTAGAATACCATAGGGTTTTTGAAGGAAAAGAAAGAATAATTAACCTTGCAAGTTATTGGAGAGCTAGCTAAGGGTCCTAAAACAACTCAAATACAGTGTCCTGGGCAAGGCAAATAATCATTCCATCCATTCTTGCCAACAATTCTTCTAGTGCAAAAAGGGCTGCTTCCTCCCACAATCAGCTCCAGATGCAGAAAAAAAGAGCTGGCACATTATGTTTTTGCCCTTGCTATGGCCTTGCTAGTACCTTTCAACGATGCATTAACTTCATTGGGTTTGGGCTAAACTGGGACCAATGTAAGAAACATGGACATAGAGTGTTCTTGTGGCATTCAGTCAAAAGAAACAGGATCTCCCCCTGAACAAGCATGTGGTATTTGACAAGACTCATGATCCCTACTGTAGATGCAGATATCAGCATATCACTTCATTGGGTTTGCACTAAACTGAGACAAAGGTAAAAAACATGGACATAGAGTGTTCTTGTGACAGTCGGCCAAAAGAAACAGGATCTCCCCCTTCAAGCATGTGGCACAACTCATGATCCATATGGTGGATGCAGATATCAGCTCATCACTCTGCTTATGAGCATGAAATTCCCAGAATACATGTCCTCATTGATGAATCCAGGATTGCCTAGGAAAAATGCTCAAGCTACTATATTCTAATCTAGATATGAATACAGAGAGTGTGAACATTGGGCATGGAGGGAGGGGAGGAGGGCAGGGAAAAGAAAAAACACCTCTAAATCATCATCCTCAGTGTATGGATGCATCTTCACAGAACCATATAATTGTTCATGGGTCAGGCTTGTTGTTTCTGTGAAGCAATCCACCGCAGTTTCATGACGAAACAGAAGCTCACTCATGACTGGCCCTGACATTTGAGAAGTGCTCATGAGGAAAAAATAAAATCTAACCGTCAAATGGGCAACCGAGTCTGTTCCACTTTTGTTCCTCGGGCTTATTGAAATGCAGTCTGTAGATGCCTGGCTCAGCTTGGATCTTGCAGCTTCAGAACCCCCATGATTCCTTTTTTCCCCTGCAACAATTGAGAAAATGAAACTCTTCACACTCTTGCACATACAATTTGTTCACACACTCTTACACTTACGCCTTGGAAGATTCAGCAGAATCGTCTTCTAGACGAGAGCTGCACTTTGGCGTCCTCGACATCATCCTCGTGATCCTAAACCTTTTTCTTTCTTTCTTTCTCTCTCTTGCGGCGCTTGCTCTTTCCTTTTTGTTTAGAGAAAGTTAAGGCTAATAATAACTGACGATCAGCTTGTGCATACTGTTCGGAACAGTTTTCCTACAACGTTTTCCTTCAAGCTAGCATGCACAAACAGCGGTTGCAAGCGCTTGCGTTCACAGATTTGCCTGGAGAAACAAAGCTGATCTGAACTGCGGAGAATTCCCTGAGCATAAGTATCAACAGATTTCTTCACACGGAACTTCTCCAAAACAGAATCGGACAGAATTACTAGAAAGCACAACCTCGCACATTCTTTTCCTCTATACGGATGCTAGTATCCGGTGCTTCTTGACATGACTGGACTGCAGCTCCGAGCGGCTCTCAAGCAGCGACCAGCAGCAAAACACAACACATGCATGAAATCCAAGCAATTGAACTTACCATAAACACAACAGGGAACTACGATCAAAGCATTTCCATTATCCTTAAGAAAAATAAATAAAAGTATGAGCAGCCAAGGGGCGGGGAAGAAAACAGTCCGCTGCAGCAACCACGAGAATTTCCCAGCGCTGCATGCAGGCCTCATGAGACAGTACCAAGAACCATGAAACAAGGATGATATAACAGCAAATGAAGAGAAATAAAAGAGAAATTTACCTGGAGAAGCGAGCACACGAGCCGGAGGTGAAGAATGAAGCAAAATCGGAGTCCAAAATCGGCAAGATTGTTGGCGAAATGAGCGCGCGCGCGTGCTCACACGCGAAAGAGAGAGAGTGAGAGAAGCTCGAAACCCTCTGTGCATTTGGAGCTCTCCTTTCCTTCTTCCTGCCTCCTGCTGCGGGTTAACCGGGTCAGCCGGGGAATCCTCGGGCGACAAACCATCTCACCCGGCACCATTTTGTCGGCCTACTATTTACCTTTTGCCCAACTAGGTAAACTCACTTTTTATCTTTTACCTTTTTTCACCCCTCATTTCTTTGAAGATATTTTTTCTGTGGCGAATTTTCGCCATTTTGCTAAAAATCTTTTGAAAAAAGAAATTTCTGTCACAAATTCCCTGTTTTTTTTTTTTTGAATTTTTTTTTTGCCAAATCCTTTTTTAAAAAAATTGCCAAAAATTGTTGCAATTGCTCACAATATGAAAGGGTACTTAAGATTTTTCCACTTTCTTTTTTTTAATATTTTCAAATTTGGCTAAATACACACTAATAGATGGATGATTGCCACTTGAACAACAACACAAAATTTGAAGAAAAAAAATAATGCCCCTCCCCCTTTCCCCAATTTAAAAATTAATTTTACCTTTTGTTTTAGGACTTCAAAATTTGCATTACATGCCAATGGGTTTTTTTTGAAGAATTTTTTTAAAATTCAAAGTTGCAATCTTCCCTAGGAAGATTTAACCAAATGTGGCTATGAACTAGATAGGAAGTACAAATAATTAATCATATTTGTATATATTTTGGCCACATGTTGAAAACCAAATATATAGAAATTTGGCGATTTTTTTTTTTTTTTTTCATTATTTTTGTTTATAGAAAAAAGTTCAAAATAATTTCACTTTTGATTTTAAAAAAAATTTAAACTTGCTTTTTTTTAAAAAATTTTCAAATA
>Ga0116231_10002796_pt1 | contig 36339 bp, 20 predicted proteins | sample S1TSphgellanicum_2_FD_89695 | JGI IMG/M metagenome (GOLD analysis project Ga0116231, IMG submission 89695) | Host-associated microbial communities from peat moss isolated from Minnesota, USA - S1T2_Fd - Sphagnum magellanicum MG | ecosystem: Host-associated > Plants > Peat moss > Unclassified...
ATTGGATTTATTGGAGTGGGGGGGGGGGGGGGGGGGGGGGAGAGAGATTTTTGCCAATAAGAAAAGGTCTGCCAGAACTAACTTTAAGTACAAATCCTTGTTTACTGGTGCATATCTGAGTACTTTTTTCTTAGTGTGATACGAGTCTTGTTTCCTTTATTAAAAAAAAAAAAGAAAAAAAGAAAAATGAGAGAAAGTGTAATAAAAGTTAAAATGGGGTGCGTTTTCTGTCAACAATTACCGGAATCTAATTTTAAGATATTATTTGCTTGAAATAGTCAATAGGGGTGATTGTGATTGCGAATGTGAGGCTGCAAAACCGTGTCCAAGAAACGAGACTCTTGAATGGGAGAGAGAGCAAATGCTAAAATGATACGGTTTTCATGTAATGAAAACAAAACCTTGGATTTTTATTTCCACCTCCCAACTGTTGTTAAAACCATATCCCAAGTTTAATCAGCCTTGCCTACCAAGGCAAGGATATTATGTTTAGATTCATTATAGAGTATAATAGCTTGAAGGCCTTTTCGCCCCTAGGTAGTAGGCCTATTTTGATATGAGGATTTTTGAAAGATGATATTTTGGCTTGTGTTGAAACTTGAGGTTAGTTCTAGAGTTATAATAATATCTTGAAAGATTTTGGTTTCTTTTAGAGGATTTTTTGAAGATTATATTCTTGCATGGTGAAACATTTGAGTTTCCATAATTTTTCTTTTGCCTTATGATACTTTTTATTTAACTTGTGTAAGTAAAACATGGCAGGTTTTTTTTGTCAGTGTCCCTATTAAGAGGGCACCTTACTAACTGTATTAATATGGTGGGCTTTATCAATAGCATAATGCTTGCCTCTGTGGGCTTTTCACTTTTCCATAAATATTGCATTTTTTTTTTTCCCGCAGCACCTCAACAAGTATCACAGGAAAAAACAAAAAATAAAAAGCTGCACGGATTTTTATGCTGTGGACAGCCGTGGCTCAGCTTTACAGGAATCAGGCATGCCCTCGACTCTGCCTTGAGGGCCCTTATTACAGTAAAGCCTGCCCCCTTTGGGCTTCACCTTACACTTATAGTTACATACAATTTCGCATTTTGCTATGTGAAATTCACCCAATTTATGGAAACAAATCCTACCCATTAACCACCCTTCACCTAATGATAGACTTTACTAAACTAAATGGGAATGTATTTTATTAATTGGTAAAGCATGTACAAATCGTATGTTCTACATGTAACAAATGTAGTAATGTTCTAGCAAAAGTCAGTTCCAAATTTTCACATCATTTGCTGACATTCTCGTACAATATCCCATGTAAAATCCACCCAAGTTTGCAAGATGTAAGACTTACATATTGCATACCATATATTTTGTGGTCATTACAAACATGGATGAAATTTTAAAAATAATTGGAAACATTTTCAACCCAAATTTTGGAAGTTAGAGGCCCTATTATATTATGTATTCATGCCCACCAAAAGTCCCCTTTCTCTCACTTCTTATGAGTATATTGACATGGCTTTTGGAAAATAATTCTCCCAGGTCAAAAGCTTCTAGTTATTGAAATTGGGGGGCACCTCTGTGGTGGGGGTGTATGGGGGGGCCACCCAAATCTCAGCCCCGAGTGGCCAAGGTGTTGAATTCACACTATTTAACCCTAGGCCAACAAATAATGTGCCTCTTATTTCAACAGCCTATCCTTTCCTCAGGTCACTTTTGAGGCGTTGGCACATTTCCCATTGCAAATTTTCTTCATCTTTTGCTATAATTAATGATGCCTATACCTTGTCTCCATATTCTCATTACCCCACCATGAGAGGGAAATAGGTACTAAATAGCACCAATAAAAATTACTCAAATTTTTTGAGTGACCCAAAATAATATGAAGTTCCCAATCCAAGGGGTCTTGCTCTAAGTTATCCCAATGGGAACCTATTTCAGGCTGTAATTTGTTTGCAAGGCACAGAGAATGTCAGGATACGATCATGATCTTCACAACCCTAAATGAAATGTTCACATGGCAACTAGAGAGGACAAATAAGAATAGTGGGCATTTGCAAATAAGAGCCTCTTCACGAACTTCTCCTTCAAAGGAGTTCACTCTATGTTAGTCACATCAATGTAGATTGAGGATAATGTAGGGGAGTTGATATTGGGGTAGGAGTTTTGATGGGGCCAATGGCCATGTGGATTGGTGTTATGGGGGAGGTGAAGATTCAAGTTTATATTTATTGAGGATGATAATGGATAGTGATCGGATCAAATAATTTACATGTAGGTGGATGTGCAAATTTTATTATATATGAAGGGGAGATGTGGAATCATGTTTGTAAAGACATGGACATATATATTCAAAAGGAGCCCTAGGTGATGGAAAAAAGGGAGGAAAAATGTAGGGTAAAGCCCCCAATGTGGGGGCATTCCCAAAATAAGGGGCCCAAGAGATGAGGTTGTACCCAAGTCAGGCCCCACATTTGGGAATGCCCTCCACCCTAGTGCTTCACTTATTATAAGGCATGAGGCAAACGTTATCATAAACCCTAAAGATACGTAGGTCAGAAGGCTGAGGAGGAGAGAGTACTTATGCCAACTCCTTAAGGGTGGGAAGTATTTTGCCCCCGGCAAATAGATGTAGGCATGAGAACTTTTCCCAATCTTATCGAGTAGGAAAGTCCTCCGTCTTTTCTTGTGGGGATATACAAAGATACGGTACGAGGTGCCCTCCAAATCTTAAACGGGTAAGTCTCTCTGAATAGTTTGGAATGAGACAAGGGCATGATTCAAATTACGAGGTAATTGAATCAAGAATTAGATGAATTACAAACTTGACACCAACATTGATACACGAATAATAACTTCACGAGAGTATAAAAGTAGTGAAATCCAAAATGGGATCCATCCCAATCCCGATGATCATAACTATTGAGAGTATTCCTTGTTACCGGGGGAATGAAGGACAATTCATTGGCTCGGTTGGCATCTTCCACTTATTGGTCCAACACTTGTAGGCGGAGATGGGGGGGGGGGGGCCGCCTAAGTTGCATTTGAATGGCCAGCACAGAATAAATTGTCATGGATGGACCACCCTCAAAGGCCCCCAAAAGTTGAGAGAATAGGTAACTTGTGCGTGTACGAGCACCTTTTCTTTTTTTGTTAAGTGTCAAAAAGATTGATTAGGGGCAAGCACGGTTGCCTGGTAAGCCCTCACTGGGGCAAGCCTCATTGCCAAGTAAGCCCTCACTGGAGCAAGCCTCATTGCCAAGTAAGCCCTTACTGGGTGAGCCTAGTTTTAGGATGCACCTGTGAGAAAGAGGCCAGAAGTGAACCAGCACCCACCAGTGCACCATGAAGGATGGATGAAAAGTGATTAGAAAACAGTTTTCTGTTGGCTACCAGTTCCCTGGCTAACCATGGTGGTTCAGCTCAGTTACTATTTTAAGCTACTGACAACTTGCAAGTGGGTTGTTAGTAGGTAGGTGGTAGAAACAGCTCTTACTTATGCAAAACGCATCCCTTTACCTAGTAATCACCTATTTCCTCACCCATCTACCTATCTATATATGACCTACTTTGTACAAAATGGGACAACAAGGTGAAATGAGATATTAACTCAAATGAGATTCATTCACAAAACATTCATGGAGCAATGGATGATGGTGCACTGGTGGGTGCAGAATTAGCTCACAACAGGCCCCCTTCCATTCTCTAGTGTAATCCACGACCTTTCCTGGAGTCCATTGAACCCACAATCCCCTACTTGCAATGTGGTGAAAGGACCTTGCACAAGGCTATTGGTTCACGGCCAGGGTGAGCCAGCACCTATACACTGGTACCTTCAACCTTCCTTGAGTGATGCCTATTAGTGGACATATTCAACCCAGGAAATGTTAGATTTGGGGATTCAGAGACCACGTTAAAAAGTCTAAGCTTGAGATATTGATAATGTTTAGAAGCAATCGTGTTTTCGTTGAAAATTTTACCATGGTATTAGCGTAAATGTTGGTTCACCAAAGGCATTGGTGCCTTCCTTGAAGGTGACACATTCTTCTCGAGTGGGGGGTTGCGAATTAGGGTTAGTTAATTGTCTCATGAACTTTTGCAAAATTAAAGTATTGGCCATCAAAAGTTGGAAATTTTAAACACTACAAACTTACAATCCGTTGAGCTCAAATATTTCGGTTTGCAACAATCTTTTATGCTTCCACAATCAACACCAAAAGATTGAAGTGGATGTGACGAAATGATGAAGGTAGCTTAGGGCTTTAGGATAAGTCAAGGTTGTACCTATTTTTTTCTGGAAAAGATGGGTGCCTTGTGTGTTCCAAATTGTTTTGACAAAATAACATTTGTGAGTGGCTTTCTACGATGGTTTCAATTCTAGTTCATAACGTTCATCCTAAGGTGATATTGGCAAAATGTCTTTGACACATTTATTTGCTCACCTAGAATTGGGGGGTGTGAGGGGACTTGGAAGGGAAAAAAAAAACTTCTAAGGCAATGAATTCAGGAGCCTAGACCAAGTTTGATGGGTAGGCTTTTCTTCTTTGAGTGCTCACCTAGCCAACCAACCTAACGACATCTTTAGCCGTTGTATACAAGTCAAGCAATGAATTGCATCAACCAACTAGAAAAGAACCGGTCTCATTTTTTCCCTCAATCCAGAGTTTTAAACACAGAATTTGGCATTCAAACATTACTTGTAGTAGGCTACCACCACAATTTCAGTAACCCAAAAGGAGAAAGAAAAAGAATCACATTAGCTTTAATGTTTTTTTTTCTCTAGCATAAAGCATATGCCATGGATGATCTATCTTTGGGTATCCATCCACAATTATTTCCATGGATCTCAAAAGGCAAGATCAAGGTGAGTGCTCTCAAGAAGAGCACCTCCAAGCAATAGGTACTCTTGGAAATTGGAGGTGCTCTTCTTGATGAATAGCTCGTACTTGGAAATTGCCTAGAGTGACAATTTGTTTTTTATGGTTGTTTCATGTCTCTAAGAACCACCTTTCTTGGTATTTCCCATTTTACTATTCTTGAAGGTGGGGGAGCACCCAAGGACCAAAGTCTCCTACTAGGAAGAAACCTTATCGGGCCGTTGGGGAGTAGTATAAACATATATCAAAATGTAATGTGATAATGGAGTTTCACAGTTCAAACAGAGCCTTGGGTAGTTCTCTCTTCATAAAGAAAGAACTGGTGGGTAAGAGTTGGGTATGTGAACTCTTTACCAGCACTTCTCAAAGAATCAAAGAACTAGTTCCAACAATGAATTTTTTTCAATTTTTTGACTTCCAAAATTTGGTGATTTTTTTTCAATTAAATATCAAATTTAGTCAAATTTACACTGGAAAAAACACTCCTTTTCAAAAAAAAAAAATATGGCCCATTTTTATTTTTCTAAATCACTGATTCTGACCAGTGATTTTTCTTGTGGCGAAATTTCACCATTTTGCTAAAAAGAAAAAGTCCAAAGCAACATGGTGGAGGGAACTTTTTGGCAAATTTTCAAAAAATCATCACATTTCAAGGAAAAAAGTTTTGAAATCACCAAGATTTTTGGAGGTTTGGGGTAAATTTTTGAGCTTCCTTCTTTGAAAATTGCCATATTTAGCTAATAAGTTTTTGTGGTTGGGCAACATGTAATAGGATTCCTAGATTTTCTATTTCTCTATTTGTTTTGTAGCCAGATTTGGCTAAATCCTCTTGTGACTGGTTGTCACTTTTGGATCAACATGAGAAAATTGGAGGAAATAAATAAGTAAACAAATAAATAAATAAATTATGACACTTTTACATTCAATTATAAAAAATAAAAAAACAGATCAAAGAACCAAATTGAACAACCTCCTAGTTCCATGCCTGGAACTCTCAGTTCTTTTGAAAATTTTCAAACACCTGAAATTGAAGGTTATTTATTCCTGATTTTCTTAAAAGAAGTTGGAACCAGAGGTTATCAGCAAAATCAAACAACTGCCCACCACTGGTTCAAACCAGAGAACTTAACCTTGTCACATAACCCACAAGCTTTGAACCTGCCTTCACGCAAAGACAAAAAAAAAAAAACATTATAATTCTTATGTTTTATTCTTCCATCTTGCCAACTCTGATATCTTTCACAACGCTAATACTTTTGTATTACCCAGGCCATTTCCACACTTATTAAGTTATTTTCAGAATTTTTTTAAAAATTCAAAAAAATTAAGAAATTATTTCCTTCTGAGGAAAACAAAGAGCCTGCTGGAATATTTGAGAATATAGCATTTGTTGATTAAAAAAAAGTCTTTAGGGATAGGAGAAAGCGTGTTAAAATTTGTTGTATAAGTTCAATTGATAATGAAGGAGGGCAGACAGACTTCATCTTTGATCAGATCAATTGCATTAGTGTTGTTACAGTATGCGTAAGAATTACAAGAAAGATATGAATACTCCTAATGAACTATAATATTTCAAATGGAGTCATTTAACTCGGTGGCTCAAATGTGACAAAGTGAGACTCCGACCCTACTACAACAACAACCAACTGAGGGCATTTGCCTGGCCACTTTCTTCTACGAGTCTTCGCATTGGCAACAAGACTTGGTGCCCAACTTTGTCTAATGTCTGAGCTTAGGTCTAAAGCATGGTTGTCAATGACTTGAGACAAGTAATTTACTTATTATTTTGTGTTAACTTTCCCTGAAGTTTGATCCTAGGGCTACAACTTGATTTTTCTATTGACCGCTTGATGGTGATGAGCATGGTCACAATAACAATATCTACCTATGGAGGAAGGTTGTTTGTTTTGTTTGACATGTTGAGATCTTCCTCCATGGCAAGCAACTCTTGCCACACTCTTGGTAATTATACTCTGAATAATTTCATTACTCATATCACAATATTATAGTAAATGATGGAACTAGTAATAATAATAATTTCAAAATTAAAACACGAATTCATTTTTTGAAAAAAAGTAATTATTCATTTTGTCAATGTGGAAACTGACCTTAGACACCACGGTAGTAACAAATATTTATATTTTAACATGAATCGGTTGTGGAGCCAACAATGCTTTGGAGTATGGCATTACAGTGGTAATGAAGGAACCCAAAATGTTTTAAATATGGCCTAGAAGTGAATTGGGCCCTCGATGTTATAAATTATGGTCTAGAATTGAAAACAATTGAACCCTTAGTATTTTCTTGTATGGCCTAATATTTGTATTGAACCTACTATGATTTTAAAGCAATGGCAACCATATTTTTAGTGGTGAAATTTTGCCAAAATGAGAAATTAAAAATACAAAAGCAAAGTGATTATTGGGAATTTTTTCAATTTCCAGAATTTGGGTGAAGAAAAAAATTGTTTGATTCTTATGCATTTGTTCGAGTATGTACATAGCCACAAATCCAAAAATATGTTTTTTTTTTTTTTTTCCAACAAAGCTTTTAGTTTCTTTGTAGAATTTTGGGATTTTTGGGATTTTTAAAAAAAAAATTGCCTAGTGTAAGTTCAACTAATTTTGCTAAAATTTTCGGAAAAAAATTCGCCAAATTTTTTATATAAAAAATTGAATTAAAAACCCTGGTCTCAAGTTTCAAACATTTGGGCTATTGGCCAGAGCTTAATAAATAGTACTGGCACCACGCAATTTTCTTTCTGAAAAAGTTTTATTAAAAAAATTCTTGTAAACAAATAAATGAGAGAAAATATGAGGCCTTAGAGCTGTGACCTGGGCAGTTTGGGGACTCTGCCCGATTCTGGCCTGCTGCCCGTCGTCTTTCCAATCGAGAAACCGCGTTTTGCGAATGCGCACTCTGTGCGCGCACATGTTGACTGGATCCCGCTTTTGCGGAGTTTGATTCTCGGGCTCCAAATTTCGCGTTGGAGCTTCGGATTCTGAAGCGTTTTAAATTTGATTTCTCGGCTTTTTTTCTAGATTTTTTCTGTATTTTTTTGGGGTTTTTTGGTTTTTTTCGGTTGGTCTCTCTTCCTTCCTTGCTTCGGCGGTTTTGTCCATTTTTTTCTGGTGGAGTATGTAACTTCTTTGCAGCTCTGACGTGCGCGGGCTACCTGCCTATTCTTTCTTTCGCGGTTGGATTTCATAATGGTTTCGGCGTTGTGCACATAAGAGCTTCACAGTTGATCTGCAATCTTGGAGTTGTGGCGGTTCCACTGATCTGGAGGTTTGTACAGACGCCGCATTTTTCTTGCTCCGCTATGAACCCTGTGTTTTTTGGAGCTTTTTGTTGCTTCTTTATTGTGTCTGTCTGTCCTCTCCAGAGTTTTTCGCGCCGACGGACTATCGAAAACACTCTGTAGTTTGCATTTAGAGGATGGTGTTTTTCTTCTTTTGATTTTCCCTCGAACTCTTCTGCTGTTTTCTGCAAAATAGACAACCGCATTTTGCCTTTTGTGTTCAACGCAGGCAAGCTTCCAGCTTCATCTAGTCGTACCGATAAGGGTTGCAATCCGTTGTTTGTTTGTGTGCGCTCTTTCTTTAACGTGGTGTTATTGTGGTTTCGACTTGTGTTTTTTCTTTCCTTCCGCCGTACAAGTTGTTGCTTTCGTTAGGGTGCTTGAGGAGCTTTGGATCCTCAATCTTTTTGTTTGTTGCAGGAATGTGTGTTTCATTGTTGATGAGGATGATGCCGGTGTGAGAATAGAAGTACTGTGTGTCCTTTCTGTTTCCCGCTACCTACGTATTGTTGTGGATGATGTTGAAGCTTTCAAGAAGCTTGTTGCACAGACGAGTGAGTGGGTGAGTTCGTTCTCAGGGTTGTTTTGTGTTGTTGCTTTCTGCAGTTTCTTGTAACAGAGTTTTTCATTTTGCTTTTCCTCCGATGGGAGCAACTCCTCTGTCTGTCGATTTGGAAATCTGGCTTCGGAAGTAGTAGAACAAGCCTCCGCCTAGATCTGCATCATCAGCTTGACCCCGAAGCAGGAGACCAGTCAAGAAGGTTTGGCCTGATCTGCAGCAACTTGCGTTCAAGGCACGGGCGGATCTGATATCCATTTTCTCTCCTCCTGCACAACAGGCACAACTCTTTGGTGTGGCCGCAGGACACACTGCAGCCCTTGTAAATCTCTTGCAGGTGCTCTGACACTCACTTCCTGTAGCATGCTCTTGAGCCTCGTCATCAACCCTCTCTGTTCTTCAAGCATCTTCGGCCGGTGCTGGATTGGAGCGGTCGATCGCGGATCAATAGCACGAATGTGAAACAAGGAAGAGGACTTTTCCCAAGGGAGTAAGTAGTAGGTCACGGGTCACAGCCCAGTACCTCTGACCTCCAAGCTGTGGGCTGCCTGTGGGGTTGCTGCTTGTGTTATGAAGACCTGTACCATGGAGTCTACCAGTAACTCCTCTGCAGTACCAAACTCAAGATGTCCTGTGGCATCATCAACATCAGCATCTCCAAGGCAGAGGGAGGAAGAGGACCACCCAGAGGAGATTTGGAGGAGCCAATTCAAGAGAATCCTTCCTGTTGTGGCACTTCTTCTGGTGATGATGTCAAGTGTGGCACTGCCATCTGAAGCAGCGTATGCTCCATCCAAGTCTAGTCCCAAGACAAATGCATATGCCACCATGTTGTATATGGGCACACCTAGGGACTATGAGTTCTATGTTGCAGCTCGAGTGATGCTGCAGACACTTCTCCACTTCAAAGTTGATGCAGACCTTGTGGTGATTGCTTCACAAGATGTCCCTCTGAAATGGAGGAAAACTCTGTAAGCTACTACTTGACAAACAGTGCCTCCTCTCTTGTCACTTGCCTGCAGGCCACATTCTGATTTCAGGGAACAATGCACTCTCAGAGAACTCAGTCAATCACAAAATTATGTTGTATCTTTCCTTGAGGAAGTAGCAGGCACACTCCTCTGTTCTACACCAGTTTCAAAAAGCCTTCATTTTAAAGTTGTGAGCTTGATCGATCTATATGTGTGTGCAAAATGTATATGCAGAAAGGATGAAGGTGTGAAGGTGGTGGTTGTGAATGACATTCCGAATCCATATAGAGATCAGGGAGGCTTTGACATGCGGTTTATGTTCACCTTAAACAAGATTTATGCTTGGAGTTTGACTGAGTACCAACGTGTTGTCATGCTTGATGCGGACAACTTGTTCCTCCAGAAGACTGATGAACTCTTTCAGTGTGGGCAATTTTGTGCTGCCTTTATCAACCCTTGCATTTTCCACACTGGCCTTTTTGTATTGGAGGCATGTAAACTTAACCATCCTCAATGACCTGCTGCACTGCATTGTTGTTGGTTTGATACAGACAGAGAAGGCCTTGTCCTTTTTCGTGTCTTCATTGTATACAATGGATGGTTGGAAATGATGGTCCACAACGGCTGTTGTCTGAATTTCTGTGTCTTGTGTGGGGAAAATGGAACTCTGACTCTCTTCAAATGCACATGCTGTCCCTGCCCTGCAGCCATCCAATGAGACATTCAGTACCATGATGCATGACATTCAAATGAAGAAGGAGAACAAAGATGGGGCAGACCAAGGTTTCATTACAAATCACTTCAGTGACTTGCTTGATCGACCTATGTTCCATCCACCTGCAAACGGCTCAAGACTGAGCGGTCTTTTTCGCCTGCCACTGGGTTATCAGATGGATGCATCCTACTTCTGTAAGTCCTCTCCACCTGAGAGGGCTTGTTGCAATTTGTTCAGAGACAATGATGTATAGGATTCAACAGTGTGTATGAAGCTCATGTCTAGACAGTGGACACGTTACTAATAGCAAAGCTGGCTACGTGATGAGGTAATCTGTTTTGAGATATTCATATTATGATGTTTGTGACTGGGAGTGATTCCACCACTATTATCTTCATTGAAGAAATTTTCTTTCTACAAGCTGCAAATTTCCACCAATTTGTCCACAAGGAGACTCAGAAATTTAATTTCTCCATGTGGTGTGTGAAATCTGGCATAAATAGTCTCCTTCCTCCTGTTTCTGTGCAGTTAATTGCTCACAGCACATGGCTGTTTCTGTGCAGATTTGAAACTCAGATGGAATGTTCCATGTGGTCCCAATAGTGTCATCACATTTCCCAGTGTCCCGATGTTGAAGCCATGGTACTGGTGGTCATGGCCAACACTACCTTTAGGACTGTCATGGCACCAAAAACGAGTGGCCACTATAGGGTGAGTATGAAGGACCTATCATATACTCTGTTGCACCTCCATGTTTGGTAGGTATGTTATCTTGAAGTGAATCCCAATTCCAGTCCTGGGATATATGAATTTTGGAAGCAAAGGGATTGATTTTGAGTGGCACTCAAATTGATTCCTCATTCCTTGTTAACAGTTTAATTCTTGTTTTGGCAGGTATACTTCAGAGAGCCCTCTTTTGACTGCTGAAGCAATTTTCTTCCTGATAACCATGTTCACAGCCATCCTTGTCCGACAGCACTTTGCGACAGCAGAGAAGATGCCCACAATGAAATCATGCTTGGAACGAGCACCTTGTGGGGATGGTCGGATATTCCAAAATATAGCTGTGAAGTTGCTGGTTCTCATTGCCGTGGCTGGGAGCTTTTTGCTCCCCTTCCTCATTATCCCAACCACAGTGCACCCTTTTATGGGTTGGGGGGTCTTGCTTCTAGGCTCCGCATCCCTACTGACAGTTGTGATAAATGTTTTCCAGCTCCCAGTTTTCCCTGTAATGACTCCCTGGCTCTTGGGTTTTGGAGCTCTCTTAGTCCTAGGATCACCTTTCTATAGCAACGGCATTGTGCGAGCTCTGAGCATCGCTGGTTATACAGCCTTCGCAACACCAATTTTAAGTTGGGGTGTGCTAAGAGTAATTGCCAGGATTGACCACAGCACAGAGCGCGAGCCTCTAATGGCTTGGACTGCTGTGAGGACATCAGACCCTCCTTCAGAAACTTTGATGAAACTGTGCTAGGCTTCAGCAGTGACATCGCAACTAGGGCAAAGTACCCCTGAGAAGTGTTTGCTTTACCCTGGAGTTCCTGAAGAGTTTGTCACTAGTAATAGTTCAGGACTATTTTGCTCTGTTAGAGAGTCTATCTATAGCAAGATTCTTTGTGGCTTGTATGACCAGCAGAGGCCAGGAGATTTTGGACAGACCAGAGTCTGCATGACACTGCAAGTATGGTTTGTGATTTTCAAGATGATAGCTTTGGAGGAGAAGGTAGCTGGATGAGATTTAGGCTGTATCAAGACTCTAGCTACTTGCTGCCTGTACCTCTTACTTGTGGACCTTGAGGGAGACCCTTGTCGTGGTCTGTCTCCTTTTTTCAAAGGTCATTGTTTGCAAGCTGTGGTTGACTATTAGTAGCTGAAGCTCATTACATATTTCCATGAGCTCTAAATTTTGCTACTTGTGGGTCACACTTGCTACTGTACATTAGCAAAGAAGATTAGTCTCTGCAGTAAGGTTATCAAGTCATTTGGACAGAAAGATTCAGATTGGATACCTTGTCAGGTTGATTGACTCACATTCTTTACATGCTCTTGATTGTGGACCTTATACTTTCATGCATAACATAACTTCCTGATCTCCAGTTGTGAGTATTGTGTTCCCTTTTTTGGTGTGGGTGCAATGTTTCAGCTCTCCTCTTAGTGCACTTTTATGTGAATGAAAACAGGTGATGTGGTGTTTCTGCATTTGACTTGTAAATTGAGATTTTGATATATTTGATTGTTGTACTTTTATACTATTACTACTTTCATACACTAATGGCAGTATAACTAAAGAGCCATGGTAATCACAGCCTCTTGTAGCAGTTGGAGAGATATGGGCTGTGCTTGTGTGTGTTGAGCTTTCTGTGATTGGTGTGTTTTTTTTCTGGCTTCCCATTGTATCTATTATTGATATGCTTCATTGGAGTTCCATTTTTCTGTTTGAGTTGTTATTTTCCTCCAGACTGAGAAGGCTGTGAGGTGGCTGAGACCCGAGAGAGATCTATTTTACAAGGTGAGATTCTTTTGCTATCCAATCTCCTGCTCAGCTACAAAAATAAGTTTTGATGGTTGTTACACATGTGATGATGATGACACTTATGGTTTGGCAACTAGAAAAAAAAAGGGTTGATGAACATCATTGTTGGCATGGAAAGAAATTGAAAGACTTGATGGTTGGTTTTTAAACTTACACATGTGATTCTGTATGTATTCCGTATCACTATGTGACTATTGATAATGACTATGATAATGTACTACAACCTTCATGAGCATAAAGGGACTAGCAAAGATTTTGATTGGGACCTCACCAGCTCATATGATCTGATCCATTTCAAATCTGCTGTATTAGCAGAGATCTCTAGTGGGGCCAGATGCAACAGTAGATGAAGAAATCTCTTTGCAGATTTATAAGGTATCTTGGGTGGGGGCAAGAAGGAATGGAAATGAAGTTATGAAAACAAACATGTTTTTACATCCAAAAGTACTACGGAGAAGAAAGGAATTTTGCTTTGTTGTTTGAGATTTGTGTGACAAAAATAAGAAGGCCATAGCTTGTTGCTTGAATTTGCTCTTGGACTTTGTGACTGAACTAAGAAGAGTTTGCAAATGGCACGGTGATTATCAAGTTGCCAAGTGTGTTTATCTGGCAGAAAATCTGGGGCGGGGGGGGGAAAGGCAGGGCAACTGCAGTTGCGTATCCAAGTTGGGTGCCCACTTGATTGGACTGTTTGGCATCATGTTTTCTCCAAATTGGGTGCCCACATGATGACCACTGTTTGGCATTATGCTTTCCCCCATCGGTATGGCCCCCTTCTTAACATTATGCTTGATGCTTTCCGGTTGATATGCTCTTCTCCCTGAGAATGTAGACAAAATTTGGCACCATGTTTTCCATCAATATACAGCCTCAGGGACAAAATGAATAATTAATTTTTGTCAAAATTTAGTTAGATTATATAAATTTTATTTTGCATGATCTTCTATGATATTTTCATATGAGGAGTGAAATTATTCAGATTTTAGCCTGTAATAATTATGATAATAATTATTTTCATGAAAATCTGTTTCACTATTTTAAAGATTATTTAATCACAAAACTGACCCTAGCATATAAAGTATATGCTTTCTTTTGTTGGTGTCACCCAACAACTCCACACTCACAGAAAATAAATATTTGTTTTTAACACACTCAGAAAATGAATTATTTGTTTACTATTAGATGTCGTGTACTGCTGCTTTGTTTGCCCACCTGATCGGTCTGTTTGGTATATGCTTTCTTCACTTAACAAGCCACTTGTTTCTGGGTCTTGGTGTATGATATTCTTGCACGTCATAAGGAGAGGGGATATACTCCCCATTGGATAGAGTCACGCAATGGATAGATATACTTGAGATATATAGTTTGTGGGGGTGGGGCAGATTGTTGTTGTGTGTGTGTGTGTGGGGACCCGTAAGTCCAAAATCTGAATGTGATTGCACCTACGTGTTGTTACAATATTCTCACTTTTCCTAAACCAATGCAATCCTTGTTCTTTTGAACTTTCTTGATGGAATAGTTTGTAATGAACCTGAAAGAAGAATAAATTGTAGCAAAGCATGTTTGACCCCTATAAGTAGTTCCACTGGCAGCAATATAATGGCCTAATAACAATTAGGATGAAGTTTAGGTTTAAATAATGTGAATCTGTGTTTGTGCTAGTATCTGGTTCTTTAGTTTAAAAAATTGAACTACCTGGGTTCCGGTTCCGCACATAATTGGAGCCAAGAATCCAATTCCAGGTCCCATTCTTAAAAAAAGAAGGTTTTGATTCTAGTTCAGAAAATCAGACCCAGTTGCAGTTTTGTTCTTACTAACCCAAACAGGAACCCATGGTTAACTGTTGGTTAATTTCTGATTAATCCTTGGGTCTAGTCACTGTTTTTTTTTTTCCAAAAATCCCAGTTCTGATTCTCGTTTGACGCAGAAATGGAATGGGGGATCCCAATTCTGGCTCCAGTTCTTGAAAAAGAATAAAATCAGGTTCCAATTCTTGTTCCAATTTCAAAAATCAGATCCAAATAGTCTACGAGTTATTTCTCAATCCCCTCCCATAAACATGATATACGACATAGTGTAGAATGAGGAGTTAGTTCAGCGTTACCACATGGGCCAATCATCATGACCACCCAATCTAAGCTAATCATATTAGTTTTCTTGGTCCTTTTGGAGGGCCATGTATCTTGTGCAGTTTCAGAGGTCCAAACCAATGTTGGGTGGGTACCTATTTTAGCAGGTAAGAATCACTGGTTCCAGTTTGGTGGGTAAGAACCAAACCAGAGCCAGATCTGATTTGTGAGGCCCACATATGGAGTTTGGGTGGACCTGTTCTAAGCCATTTCAATTTGTACTATTGCTTTCTGCATTAGGATCTTTTGATACAAGCCAGCTACTTCTTTCAGAAGAAACCTCATATAATCTTTTAAGGGTTTTGGATAGACTAAGAAGAGAGAGGAGTGGAGCATTCCTGAAATAAGTGCCTGCCTAAGGTAAGAGCCAACGGTGCTTATTTCAGGAACATCTCACACAAAGGGAAAGCTTCAGCATTGCTTTTTTCCATTATACCTGGTTGGATACAATGGAGAAAAGGAAAAAAGAGGTGGGCATTTCAAAAAGTGAAATGCAATGTAGTCTGGGCATTTCATTTTTTGAATGCTTAGTTGCTTGCAGAGGACAAATTCAGCTTGATAACAGGGCCCTTCGATACACTAAAAAACTTCTGGTAGTGTTTTTATGTGAGGGCAACTCTGGCCTCAGCTCGTAGGGTGTAATGTCCTGACAGAAGGGCCTTACCTAGCATAAAGTAAGAGGCAAGAAATTGGCAGCTTCCACCTACTTTGCAGGTGACCTTGCAGGCACCTTACGCCTACGAAGTAGGTGCTAACTGCTTCATCTTTTCAGGGAAGCTATATTCCTGGATTTAATGTGTTCCCTTCATTTACACAAAAAATTCTAGCTGAATTGGCAGCTTCCACCTACTTTGCAGGTGACCTTGCAGGCACCTTACGCCTACGAAGTAGGTGCTAACTGCTTCATCTTTTCAGGCAAGCTATATTCCTGGATTTAATGTGTTCTCTTCATTTACACAAAAAATTCTAGCTGAGTACTTTAAGGTGCTAGAGAAGTGACAGTAGCTTTTTGGGTAGATAGCAAATAGTAGGGTAATGCCTGATGAGTTCCTGAAACAAGGGTCTGCCTAAGGAGCTGTCAAGGGACGCTTATTTTGGTAACACCCCACTGTGATGGTATCGACCAATGTGAAGCATTGGCAGGAGAAAGAAAAACCATAGAAAATATTATTAGAGATTAGTGCATTGGGTATCAGGGGAAACAAAAGGGAAAAAATGGAAATTCCCATCAGAACAACCATTCCACATTTCAACACACACCATTTGTGGAGTTCTGATTGGTACAATGCCCTCAAATACACTAGAAATTTTCTGCCAGTGGTTTGCAATCTTATAGTACATCCACTCACAAAGGTAATTTTTCGCCCCAAATTGTTCTCTATTTCTTTGTCAAAAGATTGTAAGTACTTTCTTTTCCAAATACAGACAGGCACATGCACACACAAGTTCATACCATTGTTATTGAAGTAAGCTCTAGTGTTGAAGTCATATTGGAAAGCATATCTCGATCAACCCTTTTTTTTCTTGCAAATTTTTCAACCAAAAGAAAAATCAAAAATGCAAAGATGAAGTCAATTTTGGCACTTTCAAACACCAGAATTTCTTAAAAGTTGGAATTTTTTCCAATTTCTACAATTTCTATTTGTGGTTAAAGTAGGTAGCCAAATTTCATATTTCATCCATAGCCAAATTCAGCTAAAATCTTACCATGGATGATTGCCACTTTTGCTAGTAAATGAATGCAAGATTAGCTGACTTTTTTCTCAAAACTAAATTATGAGACCTTTGATCCTCTTTCATCATAGAGCATGAGAACTGTGATCAAATTCAGTTTTCAAATGGAGATTTTTCCAAATGAAATCCTTGACATAAGCTGTCGTTTTGCAATAAAGCCTAGCTTGGCATGATGCACATTTAGTTCACACATACTCCAATTCACCACCAAACCCAGATGAATGGTTATATATACACCATCTGGAACAGTAGTTGCAGATGGTAAAAGTCTGCTTGTTAACTATGAAAAAATTAGCCTTCCAATGTAATGCCCTCAATATCAAGCCTCCAACTTGCAACATTAAAAACTGTTGCCATAGCAGGTGTATGAGTGTCAGCACAATGGTGAAGAGAAGAGAAAAAGGAGGCATCTTACCCCTTAAGAACTTCTCCCACTGGGTTTGATTGATTGTGTATGAAAATGGCACTCCCAGGTAGTCTGTTGTCTGCTCATTTTCAATGTTGATCACACCTTGACTTTGATGCTCAAATGCTTTAGGTGACACTAGAATCATACAGCATTGGAATTATTCTGCTCATTGCATCATCAAGCAGCAACTGGTATAAGAAGGCAAACAACCCAACACACAAATTCCAGTGAAACTCTTGTTGCCGTTTCCTTCAAGCACACAGTCAAGCACCAGCCATCCCGTCTGGCTATAATCTCTATTCACCTCAAAGCTCCACCTTTGTGACCTGAGCAAGGTAGTTGAGTCTACTACCAAGATTCAGCATGGCTCACCTCAAAATGGCACAGCATGCATGAGGTCAAATGCTAGAGGATTCTCTCCTGAGCTTGTGTCAACTTGGGCTCTCAAAATAACCCAAAGCTCTACTTATAACCACCCCACTCCTGGAGCTTTTTGACCAATCGGCTGTAAGTGCGAGGCCGGAGTTTCAACCCCCTTTCACCCATCTCTTCAAAGAGTTCAAAAGCTGCATCCAATTGGCCAACCTTCCCAAGGGCATTGATCAGACTAGTATATGTGACAGCATCTGGATCTCTACCCTCCTCCTTCATCTCTTCAAATGTATTGCAAGCGTCTGTTATTCTGCCCATGCTACCAAGGCCATCAATAAGTGCAGTGTAAGAGTTCTGATCAGGTATACAACCCTTCTTTTTCATGATATCAAACAACTGGCAGGCTCTGTCAATTTTGCCTGCATACGTTAGTGATTCGATGAAGTTGTCAAACTTGAAAGAGTTAGAAACACAGCCTCGCTCAATCATCTCATGCAGAAGCTCACATGCTTCATCCAGTTCTATGGCATTCCCAAGGCCCAAAAGAAGGGAATTGTAGGTTGCTATATCTGGCACAACCCCCTTCTCTTCCATTTCTTTATGGATCTTACGAGCCTCAGCATAATGACCTATATGGCCGAGGCAACTGAGATACACATTGTATGTTTGAACATCAGGTGTGCAGCCCTTGTCCCTCATTTCCACAAACAGCTGACATGCTTCATTTGGTTGACCACCCTTGCCAAGAATATAGATGACAGAGGAGTATGTGATTGTGTCAGGAGGGCAGCCTTCTGCTTTCATTTCCTTAAGAAGCTTAGACACATCCTCCAATTTGGCCACCCTTCCAAGGCCATTGATGAGACAGTTATATGTGACCACATCTGGGGAGCATCCCTTCACTTTCATTTTTTCAAACAGTCTGAAAGCATCGTCCACATGACCAGCTTTCCCAAAGCCATTGATGAGGGAGTTGTATGTTATCACATCTGGGGCACACCCCTGTAGCTCCATGTCCTTTGCAAGTTTAATTGCCTCATCCCAACGTGCAGCCTTGACAAGTGCATCAATGAGACAGCTGTATGTCACAACATCTGGAGCACACCCATTTGCTCTCATTTCCTCAAGAAGCAGATTTGCCTCAATCAAGTCCCCTTCCTTACCATAACTGGCAATGAGACCATTGTACGTGATGATCCCAGGTTTCAGGCCATATTCTTTCATCTCATCAAGGAGTTCCCTTGCTTTATCCACTTGGCCCACCTTGCCAAATGCATCAATCAGGGCACCATATGTAACAACATCAGGCTGACGCCCTTTTCTCTTCATTTCCTCAAAAATCATGTATGCTTTTGAGGCATCTCGTGCCTTGCCCAAACCACTGATGAGGGAGCTGTAGGTCATCACATCCGGTGCACACCCATGCACGTCCATTTCCTGTAACAGCTCATAAGCTCTATGTGCCTGTCCAGCCTTGCCAAGGCCATAAATAAGGGAATTGTATGTAAAGTTGTCTGGAACACATCCTTTGTTCCTCATCTCCTGAAAGAATTGCCAAGCAGAATCTGTCTTTCCTACCTTCCCAAGAGAGCTGATGAGAGAATTATAGGTGAACATGTCTGGAGTGCACCCCTGACTCTTCATGTCTTCCACAAGCTTGCATGCTTCATCAAGCTTACCTGCCTTCCCAAGGCCATTGATGAGAGAGTTATAGGTTACAGCATTTGGCCTGCAACCCTTCTCCTGCATCTCCTCAAGCACACAGACAGCCCTGTCAAATTGCTCTGCCCTCCCAAGCCCGTTGATTAGACAGCTGTAAGTAACAACATCAGGCGTGCATTCTGTCTGCTTCATCTCTGCAAAGAGCTCACAGGCTTCAGACCAGAGCCCTTGTTTTCCAAGAGCATTCAACAGGCTGTTGTATGTCACTTGATTTGGGGGAAACGCTGTCTGTTTCATGTCCTCAAAGAGCTTCCTTGCTAGGTCCAATCTCCCAACCTTTCCAAGACAGTCAATCACAGCATTGTATGTGACAACATTTGGTGTGAAGCCTGCATGCATCATTTCTTGCATGAGCATGGCTGCCATTCCCCCTCTCCTAGCATGTCTGAATCCATGAATAAGCAAGCTGAAGGTGTAGGCACTTGGTGAACAATTGTTTCTGTGCATTTGCCGGTATATCCGGAAGGCTGTATGGCAGTAGCCTCCTTGGAATAGTAGCTCCAAAAGAAGATTGAAGAGATTTGTGTTTGGCTGGCATCCAAGTTGACATGAAAGATAAAACATATGAAGTGCATCCAAGGGCTTTTTAGCTCTACCATAGCTTAGAAGCGCAATACGCAAAGACGCTGAATTCACACTGCCACCTTTTTTTTTCAGTTCATCCAGCACATAAGGTATAAGCTCAAACTCTCGAGCACCTGACAATTGGTGAACCATGAGATTGCATGTGCTTGCTGAATGTATATATGATGGCTGCTTCAATACCCACTTGAAAAATGAAAATGCAGATTTACCATCTTTCTGGCGCCGTAAAACCTCATCAACAAGATGTGGTGAGAGCATTATATTCAACTCCATTAGTGCTTCCTCTGTCTTGGGTCCCCAGCTGCTGTTCTCAAGCACTGTTATAATTTTCTTCACAAGCCCTGCATTATCTTCAACACCCATTCAGAAACCAACCCACCTTGTTATTTTGAGCTCTTACTAAACCCTAAACCCTAAAACCCTGAACCCTAACTCCAAGTTTATAGAGGGACCAGTGGCCAGACACCTCCACAATAAAATTGAGAAAAAAACAATTTCAAGAGATATGGACCAACAATATTGACGAACTCACATTGACTAGAATCAATCATGTTTGAAGGGGCACGATTCCTCAGTCTCATATGGGTACCACTCTTGTTCATCATGTCCTCCTGCATCTCAGCTGCCTGAGATACCCTTGAGAAAACTTCATCCTCAGAATCCCGAACAGCACCAACAGCAGCAGCACTGAGATAGTGTGAAAATGTTGTAAAGCTCCTTGTTGCTATCTGCCCTTCTCTTGTAATACCTTGCACTGTTTTTGATCCCCAACCTAACTTCAAGCAGTTAGCTCGTGGCACCAGACCTTTTCTGTCTCCCTGGTAAACAAAATGACTCTTCTGGTCATCATCATCAACACACCCTTCCCTTCCAATTGTACAAATGAATGAATGCTGCTGGAGTGGTGTGAAGCTTGCACACCCACCAAACCATCTTTGCAATAAATCCCTGTGCAAATCTGGCAGTAGGAACCCTTTGTGACACCTCCGATGAATCCGCAACAAGAAGCTAGTGTTTGCCATATCCATCCAATGTTCAGGAACATGACATTGAGCATCCAACTAGCTGCACTGCCATTCTTCTTCTTCTTCTACACAAGCACCTTCCTAAACCCAAGAAAGAAACCCATACAATCTTTTGCCAGCTGCAAAGCCCAAATCCTCCACAAAAACCCACAACTTGAATTTCCCAGTAGAAAATTTTGTAATTTGAACACATAAAACTTGTTATCAAAACCCTGGGAAAAAAAAAAGAAAAAAAAAAGGTAGAGATTATTTTGTCACCATAGCATGTTGTTAAATTTCTAGAGCAGGGGTTTGTGCATAGCTTAGTACTAAAATGAGCCAGAGGAAAGTTTGCCTAGGGTTTAAGACTTAGGGTTTACAGTTTCCGGCTTTCAAGCATCAGTCTAGGGTTTAGGGTTTAGGCAAGTGCTACAAGAAAGAGACTTCTCCCACAATATTTGACAAACCTATTAATCTCCTTACTTGGTCCATACGGTAGTAGCGGTACACAATCATAAAAACCGTTTCAACTCTACAATTTGCAATCCTTTGCTTCACAACCTGTTTTTGCATCCCTCTCTTTATAGTCAAACAACAGCACAAAGACAATAACAAAGGGTACACAGCCACCCACCCACATCGACAAAAGCACAGAGGACGTCGAATCTCGAAGTGGGTGCTTCTTCTTCATTCGAGAATCAGAGATTTGCAGCAGCTGATCTCCTACCGTCATCGCACCCGCAACTTTGCAAATTTTCTTGGAGCAGAGCCCCCCGGGTGGTCTAATTTTAGGGTTTAAGGAAATCATCCATCCCTTTCTGAGTACTAGGTAAGTAGTACCTACGACTGCATCAGAGGCATAGATGAATTATCATTGTGGATGATTTTTCCTCCTTTCTATCTCCTCATATTAAGGTTTGCATGGAAACAAGGGGTGTGTCACAATGTGGCCTTGCCATTTACTACATTCAAAAGTATCTTAAGGCAAAAGAAGAATTATGGAAATTCAAATATTTTACCATGTAAAAATATAATCTTCAAAAGAATCCTCTAAAAGAAACCAAAATCCTTCAAGATATCATAACTCTATAACTAATCTCAAGTTTCATCACAAGCCAAAATGTCATCTTTCAAAACTCCTCATATCAAAATAGACATTGAAAATAATTGTCTTTTTTTACCATTTCTATTGGTCCTCTGAAATTCTCACAACCTTACCAAACCTTGTTACACATTTACCCACTTGTCAGCTCACTTGAGATAATTAAGAATAAAAACTCAGACCACCCAATCCTGCAATTTCATTCACCATAACATCTTTTCTTCACACCTACACATAAGCCTATTCACCATCCTCTATGCATTAGTACACTAATATTATAACCCTTGTCTTTTATATAGACATGGTTAACAAAGTATGTATGATTATTGCATTATGTTGTGTACAAGTCAAACATACATCCACACCTCATATTTGGGCCTCTATCAATATATATCATGTCCAATATTGTAATGTTCCACACAAAATAATTTGCAAAAGGTCTAACCAAAAAATTAAAATTAAAAAAATTGATATTTGTTGTTGAGAATTGAACTCCCAACTTGGGAAAAAGTGAAAGTTGTTGCAAACATTTAGTTACTATTACAAATACACAACACAAGGTGTACTTTGCATACTTATTCTTCAATTGTTAATATTTTGAAAATTTGCAATTGTCAAACTTCATATTTTGAAATACATAAATATTCAATAAAAATGTGTCCATTGTTAGGTGTAGGTATAATATAAAATGATAATTATTTTCCTATTCTCACCCATAAACATGAAATATCTTAGTACAAGGACAACTTCAACACATTTTTATCAAATAATTGATTAAATTTGAAGATCTCATATTTTCCTTCATAATTTTTTTCTTATGAAAAAAATATTTTTGAGAATGTATTGTTTCTACAAATAATATAATTAGTGTTGAAGATGCCTTGAGGTATTACATTATTGGACAATATAAATTGAAATATCATTTAAATGATAATACATGGGTACATCACTATGATTGACTAATCAAATAATTATTATATTTATTAACCTTTTTGAAAATCATTGTATCCTATCTTTTGCATATTAGTAGGTTTAAATTCCATTTCACATTATTTAATATTTCATCCAAAATATTCTTTACAAATCATTGTTTTACTACAACATGAGAAGATGTTCTTAATATAACTATGTAGCTTATAACTTTGTAATTTGATTTCACCTTTAAAAGGTTTAAATTGGGTTGATTACTTCTATCATTTTGATTAGATGCCCACATGCATAGCTATTAAAAACACATGAAATCATATCTAGAAGTTTTTGAACTTTCATTATTCAACCCTAGATTCATAACCAATGGAAAGCACTTGGGACACTAACTTCATTGTGGTCAAATTTTATGAAATATAGGTCTTTGACATCGATACTTGTTCATTATGGTTGTAAGGGGACTAGATATGACCTTTGTTTGAGGTTTAAGGTGAAGCAATGAAGTAGACATATTTTCTCTCGTTGTTAAGCTTTTTTATAACAACATATAATTGGTCACTTTTGGCATTTAGGTTGGCCTCCTTTTGCTCTAAGTTCATATAAAATCCAATGACAAAGTAAGTGAGCTAATCTTGACCTTTAAGCATTGTTTTGCTAAAAGAATTTTGATAAATGTGTTGGGGATATGATGATGTGGGTGCAAGGTATTTTATGAGCAAGTAGCTTATGAAGTTCAATGAGTCAAGAGTTCAAGCCAATTGTCCATTAGTTGCATTTCATGCAAGCAATCCAATGATTGAATTCTACACTTTGCACCAACCTCCACCTATTTACCTTACAAAGTTTATTTGTAATTGATAATTTATAATCAAGAAACAACCCGATTTCACATTCTATAGTAGCCTCCACTTGGTTTTCCTTTCCACTACATCTGTCTTTTTTATTTCAATGCATGATTTCATGGTTTTGTTGTTTCAACCTATGTTTTCTATCCTTGCAATTAAGGTTCATTACTCTTTGCATTTTTGGTTAAAGAATAGGTGCATATTGTTGAAAATGTGATTAGGAATATTGAAATTCTTGGTGTATTTTTAACACAAAGGACATGAACTTGAACGTGTTGCAAGATTCTAAAGGTAGCATGGACACATTTAGTCTAGTAATTAACTACATAAATGAGGCTTCGATCTCTATGAATGTTATTGTTGCTTTATTTGAAATGAATGAAACAATTGGAAATTGCATGGCTTTGCAACTTCAATTTTTGTTGCAACAATTTGGATTGATTGTTAACTTGTGATTGCATTTGTGAAGGATGAAGAAGGGCAACAACTTGTCATTAACTATGGAAACAACACTACACTTCACCATTGATTACGAATTTTTAAAGTTTTTATGGGTTTATGAATGTACTCACTTAGAGCATGTGATGTTAATTTAAACATTTTATTATGCTACAAACAATAATGTTTCTATAGGTTTAACTCAAGTATGAAAAATGTTCAAATTAGTTTGCAAAAAACAATTATTTGAATTTTTTAAAGTCAAAGAAAGGGGAGAATAGCGGGAAAAGGCATGCATTGATATTGTGATGCCACACTGGAAGTCAAAAACCATGATTTGCTAACAAAATGATCATGTTTGAGAAGACTTTGGAATTTAAGCAAACCATAATGTTGTGTATGGAAAGCAAACTTGACACTTATCTTATAACAAACAATTCATAAGGCCCAAGTGTGTACCATTACAAAAGTTGTAATGCTCACTATTTAAATCTTATTATGATTATAACATGTGTGATGAATCAATTGAGGGGTCGCTATTTGTTGTTAAATGACTTGGGTACTACAAATAACCTAACTATGACTATGGAAGTTATTTACAAAACCCATTGTTGGGTATTTTCAAACTACATCAAAATGTCATTTTTTCTATATATTTGGAATATGTCCCAAGAGGGGATTTTTTTAGGAATATTTTAATAGGCCTAAACTAAAAAGGTAGATTAATTTTTTTGTCAAACCAAGTTGCCAATGGCTTCACATTGAATGTCTTTCAAGACATTCTGAAGGCCAAATTATTCACAAATTGTGAGCATAATAATTTTGAAATTTTGATGGGAATTTGTAACATCATGAGCAAGCAAGTGACATGGAAAGCTACCATGGAAATGTGAGCTTTCCAAGTCTAATTCTAGGAGGTTTAGACTTAGATTAAAGGAAAAAATATCATGGGAGAGTAAGGGAAGTGACAATGATAGGTGAAAGCATGGTTAAGTGGCTCAAAAATGGTGTTTGAGAGTCCATAATTTAACACTATCGATTTTTTTTGTAGTTTTAACAATTATCAAACCATAAATCCTATAACTATCCCCTATGCTTTTAATCATGAATATCAATGAACCAACCTATGAATATCCCCAAAAGTGTAATTGATCAAAAAATCCATGCAAAAGATTAAAATTTTTAATGTGAAATGGACTCTCAAAGATAAAAATTTACAACAATCATGTCATTTAAAAAAAATGAAAATTACACACACACACACACACACACACACACACAAAATTTAAATGCACTTCATTAATAAATTTTTCATTTGATCATGTTTTTTTTTAAAAATTTATTTTGACACTACTTTGACATATTTTTCGAATCCACAGTTTTTATTTTTTCTATGTGATAAATGTAGTGTTCTCATTTCAAAAATTCATTACAAGTCCATAATTTTCTTAGAATTCATCCAAATTTTGTATGATGATTTCCATTAAAGTCTATGACAACATGAATAATTAAAAAATTGACAATGTTAATTTTGTATATGGCTTTAAATTTTACATTTGTATGTAATCCAAAAAGTTTACAACTGTGACAATCCAAACTATCCCCTTATTCATGGTTTCACCTTGACATCTCAAGAAATTATTCAAATGGAAATGGAAATGGTAGAAAACAAATGAGTTTAGCTGGATTTTCTTGAGGAATAAGAAGTGAGGGAGTAAGGAGGGGGTTCAGGAAGGTAGAAAAGGTTTCAATATGTTTGGTTTTTCCATAAAATCCAAGATTCTTTGTCAATAATGTAATAATACAACTTTATTATCACAATATGTTTTTTGTTGTTTTCTTCTATGGAATCCCCATTTCTTCAAGTAGATGTTTCAACCATAAAACAAGTCCTTGGTAGCTTCAGTTGTTGCCATATATTTTATGTTAACAATTGATTTAGTAATTGCATTTTGATTAGAAATATTCCAAATTATAACTACATCTATTGATATCAATATTAACTATGATTATTCCTTTGAAATTCCATCTTGTATATCCATATTATTGCAACCAAATTTAAAAGGTAAGGTAAAAGCACTACAAATTGTTACTATACCTTGAACTGGTAGCTAAAATGGGTCCTAAAAATCATGTGATGTTGTTGGTAAAACTATGATTTCAAATGAATCACAGTTTTAGATTATCATTAGTGTGCTGGTATTGGCCCCACCATGTGATTCAAAGATATTATGTTCTTAGTAATCTAGACCCCAAAATATCATTTAAAGATAATATATTTTTCCTTGAAGGTGCATAAGAACTTGACATATAATACAACTTCTGTCACATTAATGGATGGTTTTTGTCAAATTTTGAAATTATGATAACCAATCTTAAATTTGCCCTCCAATTATTTAGGGTTTCTCTTCTAAATGGTTCTAAGATGTTGCAAAAAATTCCAAACATGACTAATCATGTAATCATTCCTATGTTTTTTATTAAAATTGAAAATTTACTAGCTTGTTTTTTTGAGCTTACTATAAGTGCATTCCACAAAGAGTGTTATTGATTTATTTTAAGCTATTTCAAACATGTGTGGTCCCAACTTATGGTTTTTCCCTCCTCAAATTAACATCTAAATGTAATTCATTTAAAGATCATTTACTATTTTTTATACAATTCATTTTTATTTAATGAAGCTTTAAATTCAAGTTTGGGCACCTGCAAACTTGGCTTTGAAAACTCATGTTGGTCATATGAGGGGTTCAATATGAAGATTTAACAATCTTGAATCACATTTCATAATATGGCCTATTGACAACATTGGGTCACCATATTATAGACGTTTAAAATTCATAACTAATTTTTTTTAATCCAAAAAAAGTGATTCCGCTTGGATGCAATTTTGAAGCAACTTGTCTTTCAAAAAAAAGAAAGTGTGCAATGAAACTAGACACTATTTGAATCACAACACTTATTTGCACAATTTATGGTGCTTCTACCTTATTTTCATTAGCTTTGAATCATACATTTTGAATTCTTTGTTAATAAAGGTGAAAGCACACTATGTATGCCCCCCCCCCACAAATTGAAGTCACATGTATAATTAATCTTTTTGTAGATTTTTTTGCAATGAATTGACATCACGTCTTTGATTTTTTTGCTTTTAAAAATATATTTGATTAATTTTAGATATAAAACAATAAATTTTTTTAAAAATCCAACAAACATTGAAGAATTTGAACGTATAAAATATATTTGTGACAAAATAATATTGATCATAGGGTTTGAAAAATTGCATATATACTTCAAAACTAAGGTTGTTGGTGGAATTTTTGGCAAAATGCATTTGTGGTGAATAATATTGACTTACATAAATGGAATCTAAAACCATTTCAAAGTTTAAAGTTTTTGGTTGAAAGTCCATTCAAAAATGTGTTTTTTTCATATTTGAGAAATAAATGCATAATAATATTTTCATTTCAAAACAAAACCACTACCATATGAAATAGGAAAAGATTTTATGCCTGGGCATTACACCATTTTTTCAATTTTTTTTGGTTTAATAATGTGTCATGAATCACAAACATGAAGTTTCATGGTTGTTGAAAATTACAAGTTATATATTATATGTGCATTGATTTATCTAATCTTTTTCATCTGACCATTGGAACTATGTTTGACTATGTTTTTCTAGATTAGATTTGATTCATATTGAATTTTGAGTTAAATAATATTGTCATGCACCTTCTAAATTTTTTTTCTTATGTTTAAGGTTACTAATGTCATCAAGATTTTTGTTTACTATGTAGTCTGATATTTGTTGTGCATCATTTTTGTTGGAAAAAAGTGATAACACCCATAATGTGCTTTCACCCATAAATTCAATAGTTTTGAACTAATTGACCTTAAAAATATGATCAATTATATTTCTTTTCATTAATGTAAATTAAATGTAATTAAATCCAAAATATGTTTTTTCAAGATTTATCATTGCATACTTCTATGAAAGATTTTTTTTTATTTGTATGGTCAAATTAGGTTCATTGTTCACAAAAAATGAATTATCAACAATAGAACCAACCACATAAAAAATTTACCTTTCCTTAAAATATATACTCCATAATCTTTCTCACTTTTTGTGAACCCAAGGATTCTCATCTATAAGCATCAATATGTTCATTCCACATTCTTAATGTTCATTTCAAACCATAGATACAACTCAACAAGAAGTTCATACATGATAAATTTAATAAATTTGTTAATAAATCATTTTGGTTACTCCATGTAAATAGTCTCTTCAAATTTTACATTGAGAAATGTTGTTTTCACATCCATTTAATGTACTTACATATTGAAAATAGACGTCAATGCCAATAATAATCTAATGGTTGTCACCTTTTTCATTAAAACATATGTTTCATTGGAATCAATACTTTGGATTTGACCATATCCTATAGCCAATAATATTAATCTACGCATGTCTAGAATTTTAAAATTCTAAACACGTGTAGATTAAGATTATTAACTAAAGGTTATCACTTTTATATCTACATTTAAAAGTTCATTTGCATCTTAATGGAACTCTTACAATGCATAATTTTACAAGCTAGAATTAAATTATTTCATTTATAAAAATATTGTATTAAAAAATCATAACTTTTTTTCACGTGCTTTGATCCTTCATTCAAAGAACCTCTTATAATATTGATTCTTCTTCTCCAGCTACTAACAAAGACTAAAAGGAACATTATGACTATTTTGTTTCAACTTGTTATTCCTTCTAAGTTGAAACAATTATTATTTTTCTTTTTTTCATTTCATTAATTAGATCCATATCAGGGCTGAAACTATAAGGGTCATCAAAACATATATTAAGGGATGTCGGTTGTTCATTGCCTTGTGACTTTTCATTCATTCGTTTTCTTTCCATATTTGGTGATTCATGTTCATTTTGTAATCCTAACAACCATGTGAAGATCTCCTTTTGGGTAGTTGTAAAATATTAAAAATATGTATACTATTTAAAAAGTAAATGTTGGACTTCAATAATTTTCTTTTTTACAATCCCACAAAAAACCACATTTCTACTGACAAATCCTTAAATATTTACATTATTTTATAGTTGTATCATTTGGTATGAATATCATATCTAATGAAGATGAATTTGTTACTTTTTTTATCTAACTACTTTTTCCTCTTCTCATTAGGAATATGTCTATCCATATGTGACACACCCAAAAACTTTGAAATGATTATATTTCAGCAAGCTTTTGAAACCATAACTTTCACAAGGAGTTTTCCCCTCCATGTTGCTTTAGTAGGAGTACTTGATTTTAAAGATCTTGAATAGTATTAGCTAAAACTCTAACCAAATTTTTTTTTTCCCTCCAAAATTATGAATGAAGCATTTTAAAGAGTACTCCATCAAGGTTTTGATTTTCTTTTTCAATTACACTGTTATGTTGTGATATGTAAACATTATGAATTGTTTTAATATGCCATTTTCTATGCAAAACCCTTGAAATTTTTTGAATTCAACTCCGCACCATTCTCTAACCTTAGTTGGACTTGAGCTTCGTCATAATCAATTTTTTTGCCATGTAGCCTTGTAAATTAATTTTCTTGAAACACTTCAAATTTCAACTTTGAAAAATATACAACTATGTACTTGGACTTGTCATTGATAAAAGTGAGATTATACTTCGAATCTCCAAAGCATAGGTCCAACAAGATCAACACATGTATTAGTAGTCCAAGTATTTTTTTAGCTCATGTATTTCATTAGTTGTAGGGAACTTTATTCTACTTTGTTTGCCATTTAGAGCCAATCTTCACACATTAACAAGTAGTTCAAATTAGATTTAATAATTTCAAGAGATAAATTCATACTCTAAAAATCTTTCATCCTTTGCAAACTAATATGTTTTAGTATCTCATACCAAAGTTAGGTCTTTGCAACTCTACTTATAGCTCCACTTGTGTGACTAATAATAACATGTACATCATCAATTATTCCCCCAATTTGGAAAAGATCATTCTACACTTCTCAAGATGTGTGAACATGTCATCATCCTTGTTATTAAGAATAATTTTTGAGCTACAAAATGAACACTAAATGCTATTTTAAAAAATAGAAGGTTCTAAATCTAAGTTTTAGAACATGAAGAACATTGGTGATCTCATTGTACTTCCCATCATCGGCAAAAATTGGAATCATTTCAAGTTTGTTGAACTCACATTTGTGAATATCTTCAACATAATCATATCTCCCTTTAAACAATTATGTGTAGTCAGATAACCATGTGTGAAATCATGTGCCTTGTTGCACGTGAATTTAACACCACACCCACTAATGAAATTTCTCATAAACAAATCTTTATCATGATAAGAGGAGGCCTCATGTCATTGGAAGGCACAAACTTCTTATTATCATACTTTCCAATAGAAAAATATTTTATCATACTTACTTTTCTTTTTATGCAATTAGTGTCTATAACCATGGGTCACAACTATCCAATTTCTAATGTCAATTTAACAATAATGAAGCTCAAAGCTCATTAACTAGAAAGTTAATAATCATCAATTAGATTAGATCTACAATCTATTATGATTCCAACATCCTCAAATTTAACATTAGTGTGTTGATTTTCTAGCTTTACTTAGTTAGACTTCTTTACTTTTTACAAGACTTTTGAGCTTCTACTTCACGTAAAGTTATATTCTCTTGTGGGGGATGCTTAGGGGAATTTTGGATGATTTCAAGAAGTGCATGGTGTGCGCAAAATAGGGTAAAACTATGAAGGTGTTTGGAGATTTTAGGATCTATAGGAAGTGAAAAGAAGAAAGCTTATTTAAAACCTCAAATGTATTTTTCTTTTTAAAATCTATTGAATATTCAAGGTTTTGAGTGAAGAAATATATAATCCTTTTAGTATGTTGAATTGTGTTTCAAAAGGTAAAGGTCATAGGGAACTTGAAAACATTGTTAATGAGGGTTGTCCTACCTCATTGTCTTATCTTGTGAATTTAGGGAGGGATGTGTGTGTGGATGTGTATGGGGTTGTTTGATTTGGTATACCAAGATAGTGTAGTGAAACATGTGTAGGTGTATATGTTGTGGGCTATCTAGACCTATTGTGCTTGCTATACGAGGAACTAGGGAAACATGTTTTGTGTATGTGAGTATGTGGTTGTCTAATGGTTTAGTAAGGTTGGCCTTATTTAAAAAGTAGGTCCCTTAGTTAATGGGCGATTATCCTTTGGTGACTAAGTCACCCTATTAGATCCTTCTGTCTCTTGTCTTATAACAAATCAAACTGTATGTGTGTGTAGGTTGTCTTCTCTTATGTGCCTATTGTTTAAATAATGGTAATAAAGGTGAAAGAAGAAATAAGGAGGGAACAAGCCTTGGAACATTCATGTAAAACCCCCCATTTCATCATCCCTTCTAGCCCCTTAGTAAGTTATTTTAGAATTTGTGGCTAAAAGAAGAAGAGGAAGGAAAAAGTTGTGTGAGCAATAGGCATAGCTAGGTTTATCATTGGGAAATCAACTAAGTAGGAAGGGGAAGAAGGGTTAAAAACCCATTAGACATGGTTGTTACTTAACCTAATAAGCAAAGGGGACAACATGTTAAACCATTAGGGTGCCATTTGTGATGACCTCCTAAATGTTCTTTGAAAGGCCAAAAAAACTTTGTATTAAGGTGATGGGGCAAACTAATTTTATACCTAACACAAGTCAAACGGTTTTTCATTTTTATGAAAATGTACTAATGTATATGTTTACTATATAATTTAATGTGATATAGTCTTGGAATTATTGGAAACCTATTATTTTACACCAAATGGTGGATTTAAAAAATGTAAACAACTTGTAATGTTATAATACATATACAACTTATAAATGGACTCAAAATAATCATAATATGCAATGAAATGGTGAAATCTTTTTTCCAAAATTCATGAACATGATTATCAATTCAAAATAGGTATTTAAAAATAATTTCAACATGGCATGTAAATTATATGGACTATATAAAACACCAAATCAAGGAAAATAAAAAAACTTATGATGTTTTTCACAACAATTGTATTTTAGATAATATTAAAAGGTCTAATAGTTTTTTTTTGGAAAAAAACAAATACACTTTACATTTTTGAGTTGCAATAAATACAATATGAAAATTATTATTAGTGATTTAAGCAATTGTCAAAAGTGGACTTTCACCCTAGCTTACAAATGTTTTTTTAGTGGGAATGAAAATTTTAACTTATTTGATGTTGAGTTCCATCTTTTGATTATAAAGATATAAGAAGAAATTGTCACTTGGTGATCAAACCTTTCCAAATTTTGAAATAAGTTGATTTTTTTCAAGTTCTTGACATGTTTATAATCATGTTAAATCCCCATCTCATAATATGATTTACAAGTTGTGGAACATTATGTGGGTCGTGGGGAAACAATTTGTTTTGTTTTTGGACATGAAGTGAGAGCGGTCATGCCCCTTTACTGAATTGTCTTTATTGATTAAACTTTACTTTCAAAACATGTACATAACATTAGTTAATAGACTTGTTGTTTATCTTGAGAATTTGACGCAAATATGGTAAATTAAACCTATATATATATATATATAGTTATTTTGTGTATGGAAACAATAAAATAACATTGAAATGTGTGCAAGTATGATATAATTTATTTCCCTTCTATTATATTTGTAAAAATCCATTTCCAAAAAATTAAAGGCAAATAAATTTTGAAAGTAGACAAAAAATATCTTCTTTAATTTAATGGTAAATTCATGGTCAAGGAGCTTTTAAAACATAATATTTAATTTAAGAAATTTATATTCTTGAAAGGACCATAAAAATATTATTATATTTCTATTAATAAACATATGAAAACACAATCAACTATACATTTCATGATTTTTGTCAAAAGAAATGCAAAGTAACCATAAACTAAAGGCTCTTTGACACATTAAATTTAAAATTATTATTTAATTCTGTGATCAATATGAACATATTCTTTAAATTTATGTTAATGATATTGAAGAATCAAATATTTAAAGTAGATCTAAATACATTTCTAAAAAATGCAAGCTTTGTAAGTAGTTAAAAAAAAACAAAGTAGTTTTCAAGTAATTGAAATTTTGGATTTTTTAATTTTTCTGGTTAATGCTCATTTAAAATTTACTTAGGCATTTTCAACTTCCAAGGTAAAAATAATTCATCTTTTTAATGTAAAATTATTTTTGAACACAATTCCAAGAGTCAATTTCAAAAATACTTTTGACCTACTTTTTAATATATGAAAGTTTTCCAAATTTTGTATACAATATACTATAAATTCAATATTTAATAACACAATGGTTTGACAATGATTGAAAATGTTTTAAACTTATTTTCTTGCATTTAGTGTAAAAATATGACTGCAACTTTTTGAAACCCTTTTTATGTATATTTGATTGTGCTTTCACCCAAACCCATTTAACACATACTTTACAAAAATCTATGTTGCAAATTGTTTTTGGCTAAAACTAATATGTATATTTTTTGAACCTATTCTCAGCTTATTTTTATGATACAAATTTTGAAAATTAATACATGATAATGAAGAACTATCTTACTTTTTATCATTTAAGTAAACGATTCAACATATAATTACCTTATGATGAGTTTTGGTGTTACTTTATGTTTTTTTTTCAAGTAGAAGAAAAGACAATAAAATTGGCATTTTATCTTGTTTAGACCTAAACTTAATAAGTGGTTATGTATTGGACCCTATTTGCATGTTTAGATCCTTTGATTGGTGGTGGTTTCATAAAAGTCAATATTCAAATGTTGGTTTCCTTGCCAAGTAGGTTGGTGGAATTCCAAGGTCCTAAATTGAGGTTAATTTGTGTTGAGTCTTGCTAGTGTGTCGATGGTTTCATGATGATATGGCTTATAGTAGAGAATCTAGATTTTGTAAAATACTAGTTTAATGAACCACACTTGAATCACACACCAAATGTAGGTTAAAGGATCATATAAAAGTTGAAATAATTTTAGTCGAAGAGAATTATGATTTGATTTTAAAAAAACATTTGACTTGGTTGATGGTAATTAAGTAATGCAAGGTGTTAAAGTTCCAAAAACTTTTTATTTTTCTTCTTTCCAATTAAGAGGCCCTTGAAGTTGCATAAAACTTTTGATTTTTTTTGAGTCCAATTTGATGTTGCAAGTTTTAATTTTGGAGCTCACCAAAACATGTATTACTAATAGGGTTGGAGAAAGATTTTGATGTCTTCTTTCCATTTTGATGTTGGAAGGTTTGTTATCGAACTCACCAACAACATGGATGATGGTTGTTAATGTTTTGATTGTGTGGAGTTTGGGGTAGTTTTATGTAAGTGTGGTCATGGTATGCAAATTGTCTTGTGTTCGGTAGAGTTCTACAAAGAACTAGGGTGCTTAAATTCTCTTGCAAGTTATTTATTTTCATAATGTTTAGGTCTTTTTTTTTGGTTCTTGTAGGCTATTGTGTAATTGCATTAATATTTATAAAAAACCAAAATTTGAGATTTGGGTGTGCACAACCTTTGTGCATATCAATAGTTTTATTTATTCATACTATCAAATAAAATAAAATAAAATTGGATGTGTACTTATCATGGTAACTAAATTGTTGAAATTTTTTAATACATATCCTTTTCCTGAAGAAAAAAAGAGAATCTTATATTGTAGCATAGGGTCAGTTTTCACATGGACAAACTGAATAGTTAATTAAAAAATTTAAGTCATTTTTATAAAATTTATTTATGCATGATCTTTTATGATATTGTCAGATGAGGAGTGAAACTATTTAGATTGTAGCATGTGATAATTATGATGGTTTTCAACACCTCAACTTCATATTTTCAAGAATACTTGTTTCACTATTTGAAAGATTACTAGTGTGAACCCCGTGCATAATGCACGGATACAATTTTCATTTCACAAAAAAGTTTCGAATTCTTACTAAAAACTCACATTTTACATTCAAAAACCACCCTTTAAAGTTTTCCTTTAAAAAGAAAATTGCAAAGTAACAAAAATTGGTCACAAGACAAATCACTAAGGGTAAGGCAGAGGTGCCAAAAATCAAGTGAGGGCCATGTGGTAATAAAAGCATCTCCATCAACGCTCAGTAGGTGACCTTGCACTGGAAATCTTGGATGTTGTTCATTAGTCAAATCCAGTGAATCCACGAGGAGATTGTTGGTATCCTCAAACAATCGATAGCTTTGAGAGCCATGGAGGAGCCCTGGAACAGTCTAATAAACAAAGTCAAAACGTCCAAGTGGGTTGCTATTAGCAGTCTCCCACCTACTTGCAATTTCAATTGTATGGGTGGGGTTGAAAAAAAGTTAGTAACTAACACATCCCGTCTGGAGTCACTGTCACAGACAGACAGACAGACAAACAGACTTGCTGAATTAATATATTAGATTGATTGACATAACTGACCCTAGGATAAAATATTGACATCTAATGGTTAAGTTAAATTGGATAACTGAGCAACATTGCCTTAAACTTTAACCTCTTAGTTAATTAGTTTTTTTTTTTTTTGGTTTTGTTTTGAGGCCAATATTTATCATACATGATTTAGTGGCTTTGTATTATGATTCTTGAAGTGCATAACTTTATACCTAATTTCATCTCAACCACATTCATTCAGTGTTGGGGAGCAAATAAAGTGTAATACAAGATTCTAGTGTTCTTGGGGGTGGAGGGGAGGTTTAGAGCAGTGTTGTGTGTGTAAATGGTTTGGGACTTAACTTCGTATAAGTGTAAATCCCATAATGAAATTTATTTACACTCTGTGCAAATATAAGTGTATAATATTCATTTACATTCGTGTCAGTGTAAAATTGTGTAAATTTATTTTATGCCGTGTAAAACAGTGTAAGTGTGAAAATAAATATGTTTATATAACTTTACATGGTCTAATAGAACAATGTAAATGTAAAAAATATATGTTTAAATAATTTTACATGGCTATATGTAAAACAATGGAAACTAAAACAATGTAAAAAAATGTGATTTTTACTTGGAGGGGAGATTTCATAATGATTTTGATGATGAGCCAGCTAAATGGCTCATTGCAAAAA
>Ga0116231_10002797_pt1 | contig 36337 bp, 21 predicted proteins | sample S1TSphgellanicum_2_FD_89695 | JGI IMG/M metagenome (GOLD analysis project Ga0116231, IMG submission 89695) | Host-associated microbial communities from peat moss isolated from Minnesota, USA - S1T2_Fd - Sphagnum magellanicum MG | ecosystem: Host-associated > Plants > Peat moss > Unclassified...
GTACTTTATATATAAGATTGAATGGGGAGCATTGGAAGCAGCAGGAACTCACGGCTGTGCAAAATGTGAACTTTGGGAGAGCAAGAAGAAGGCAAGCTGTGCGCGATGGCAAGAGCGGTGGCGACCTCGTTTGTATCTAAATTATCTGGAGGCCGGGCCGGTTCTGCCATAGAAAACTGCATTGGTATTGCCTCCATAGCTAAATACAGAGGCCGGCCGGTTCTGCCATAGAAAATGCAGAGGCCGGAATTGTCGTCGGACGGACAGACAGAACAAGTGAATTTATATAGTAGATTATGTTTAAACATAATTATATATATATATATATATAAAGGGTATAATCAAGGGTATAATGCCCATTCCTTAAAACATAAAGAGAGAACCGGTAAAGAACCGGTTTCTTTTCTTATTCATTCAAATAACCACCGGTTCCGGTTCTTTGGGGAGCAGATCCAAATCAAAGAACCAGCTATTTCGATACCCTTACAGAACCAGCAGTGAACCGGCAGTTTTAAGGCCGGTTATTTTCCCTTTTGTAAAAAGAACTCGAGAACCGCGGCTGCATAGCACCAACGGGTCTTTGATCGGTCGACGGCGAGTACGAATCGTTAGAACCGCCGGGGGTCTTTTTCCTGTTCCCAGTACCTGCCCCACGCTGGCTTGAGGCCATTTCTGATACCCGCTCAAACACTGGTGGTGGCGTTTTAGAAGCCCAGACAGCAACCCTCCAGAAGCCCGAAACCCTAAACTTGAAGAATTTAGGGTTTAGGGTTTAGGGTTTAGGGTTTAAGATAACAAGAAGAAGCCCTAAACCCTAAACCTTGAAGAATGTAATGGCCTAGGGTTGAACAGATCAAGAAGCAAGTGCAGCAGGAACGCTCGCAAGCAGAAGAAGCAGCTGCACAGATATGGAGTTCATCAGCCCTGAAGGTCTTCGCCTTGACGGTCGTCGTCCCCACGAAGTACTGCTCTCTGCGTGTGTGTGTGTGTGTGTGTGTGTATTTGTATTGGTTGTTTGTTGTATCTAACTCCCACAGAAGCATTTTGAAGTTGTGTGAGGTGACACCACAGTTTACAGAAGCCGAGAGAGATCCGAACCCGAGTTAGTGTTTTGTATCTGAGCACTCTTGATCTGTCAAGATGTGAGTTCAAGACGGTTGTTTCTGAATCTGTTAGGTTACCTCGGATAATGTGTGATTCAAGACATTTGGATCATTCATGGCATGTGCAACTTTACGTTCTGCTGTAATGATCATGACGATGCGGTGCAGATGCGACAGCTACATGCGGAGGTGGGCGTGGTTGCCAAAGCAGACGGGTTGGTTATTCTCTAGCAATCGCTTTGAGCCATTTTTCTTCATTAAATTTTCAGAAGAAATGTTTTTTCATTCTGTTCTTTTGGGGTTTGGCAACGTTGTTATTGTCCTTCTTCTCCTTGGGTCATGGCCAATTTGGTAGTGAGTGCTCTGGCAGTGTTTTTGTACTGCTAGGGTTTGGCAAATTTGGTAGTTAGTGCTCTGGCAATGTTCTTGCACTGCTAGGGTTTGGCCAATTTGGTAGCAAGTGCCTCTGCCAGTGTTCTTGCACCGCTAGGGTTTGATAAATTTGGTAGTGAGTGCTCTGGCAATGTTCTTGCACTGCTAGGGTTTGGTCAATTTGGTAGTGGGTGCCTCTGCCAGTGTTCTTGCACTGCTAGGGTTTGTATCCTTCAAAGGAGATTGTAGTCTGACCAGCTGGATTTTGGCTGTGCTAAATCTTGATTGGTTGCTGTCAGGTCTGCTTTATTTGAAATGGGCAATACCAAAGTGATTGCAGCAGTGTATGGTCCCCATGAGGTGAGAGTCAAGCTGCTGATCAAAATATTTGCAAATTCTTTTTGTTCAATTGGTGCATTTTCTTAAATTATGGCCTAAAGTTACAGTTATTTCACGATGGCAAATCATCCATTGCAGATGTGGTGGAGGTTGCATGCATGTTTTCTTGGGTTTCTCTTGAACTCCTTTTACCAACCCTCTGTATGTACACACAATTGTGTTGGTTGCATGTAGAGATACTGAAGACTTTCGAATGTGGGAAAATTGGCAGGTGCAAAATCATAGTCAGCAGTTACATGACCAGGCTCTGGTAATATTCTTGACCTCTTTATTATTTTACTTATATTTTCCAGTTCTCCTTCATTATTGTGTCTTTGTGAATGAATCATAGTTCTTTTGTGTTGCCATTGTTTGGGATTTTAGGGTTTAGGATTTATGTTCTTGATGTTCCTTCCATTTGTAACTTGGCCGCTTCTAGTTCAGGTACGGTGTGAGTATAGCATGGCTGCTTTCAGCACAGGCGAAAGAAGGAGACGAGGAAAAAGTGACAGGTACAGTGTTGTCTTGTTGTCTCCTACTTCTTGAGAGTTCTCAATCTCTTGGTCAAAAGAATATATACCCACAATACTTGAAGGATGAACATTTTGAATATATATATATATATATTGGAAACATGCAGATCTTTCTCTCTCTCTCTCTGGGTGTTCCACACTTTTCCTCGATCTCTGCTGCAGACGAGCAATGGAACTGTCTCTTGTAATCCGCCAGACTCTGGAGGCAGCAATCCTGACACATCTCATGCCCCGCTCCCAGGTTAAATCTCTTGCTGGCTTTGTTCCAAGAGAATGGACGTATCTGTCTGGATTAGTCTGTAGCTGTGACAACTTTTCTATTTTAAGTTTTCTGGACTTGTGAATTGGGTGAAAGTACATGTCTTACACACACAAAACAGTGAATGCAGGCACAGCCCATGTAGTCCATGCATTGCAGCATTGGCTTCTTACTCCAAGTTGTAGTTGAAGATTGTGAGGCAGATCACATAATATTTGTCCTCTTTCCTTCTCTTCTCCTGAGATTCATCCCCTCTTATTACTACCAGTACATTTTTGCCCTCTTGGCTGCTGTCTTGGCTACCTGGAAGTCTACCTGACTAATCACTACATTTGGAGTATTGAGTATGTTGTGACCTTGAAGGCTTTGACTGCTGGATTGTGCAGATTGATATATTTGTCCAAGTCCTTCAAGCAGATGGAGGTGACATGTCTTTTCCAGATTAGAGCCATTAGGAAATTGTTGTAAACTAGACTCTGCTTGGTCTTATTTGAAGAAATGACTAGTACACATCTGACTCTATTAAATGAGGGACTGTGATCAAGAGATGACTTTACTTTATTGTTCTGGTGAGCAAGCTGTCTGGTGTGGCTTGGTTGCAAAATGTGAGGTGGCTGGACTGTTGGGATTGGCAGGAACACGGGCTGCATGCATCAATGCAGCATCTATGGCATTGGCTGATGCTGGCATTCCAATGCGAGATCTTGTTGTATCCTGCGCTGCTGGCTACCTAAATAGCACCCCCTTGTTAGGTGAGAATGGACTTTTTTCTGTGAATTTAGGGTTCTCGTACAACTTTTCTATTCCATACCAAACTATCGCAGATATGGCAGTTCTGCAAAGAAAAGCATGTGTACAGCCTGTGTCGACCATGGCTAAGGCCACATTCTGTTGTTTGGTGGTAAAGTGAACTTGAGCAAAGTACTTTGTGATGTGGCAGATCTAAACTACATTGAGGACAGTGGAGGTGGTCCAGACTTAACAGTTGGTATTTTCCCCAAACTTGACAAAGTATCACTCCTCCAGGTGTGCTGTCTCACTCTCTCGCAGTGTGCAGTGTGTTGAGACAGAGAACAATGGACATTTTCTATCCAATGCCCAGGCTATAGCACTAAAATGGAGGCCATTTTCAATAGCATACCTTTCCTTCTCACATCATTCTCGTGGACACATTCTGCAATGTGTTGAGGTTAACCCAAGTATCTTACTTTGGCAGGTTGTAGTTCTGGCTAAAATATTTCTATTCAAATGTATGGGTGAATATGGGATTGTGTCAGATGGACTCAAAGCTTTCAACAGATCTCTTTGAGAAAGTGCTTACTCTTGCAATGGAGGGCTCCAAAGCCATAGCAGAATATATGCGACAGGTTCCATCTTCCCACCTCCCTACCCACCTGCCCAACCAACTAGCTTCTTATTGATTGTAAAGAAGGTATTGGTACTTTGAAGCAAAGAGCTTTACAATAGAATATGATAGAACATACAACACTTAGTACAAGAATATGGAAGATTATTTTATGGTAGAATGTGAGGGTGATTTGTGGCAAGTTATGACTGATGTGTTTTATGGATGTGTTCCACCCACATCAGAGTTAAAACTGGATCAGTTAGGATGAGAAGAGCCTTGTAGAAATCAGCTCTTTGCGGTATCTTTGAGTAGCTTGTGAACATTTTGTGGCTTTCTTTGTTTTGTATAAAATGAATCACTCCTGCTGCAGGATTCATATGTGATGAGATCCCATGGTTGGTTGGCAGATGCTTCTTGAAAATACACAAAAGTTGGCGTTTGCTAGAGGTACTCTTAAGCGCTAGAGGTGTAGGAGTGAGGGAACTCTCCACTGTATTCAGTCCAGTGATTTTCAACACAACTGGAGGTAAGCAACTGTGCAACCATGGATTTCCCCTGGAATTTTATGTCAGGGCAACAAAAGAAGCGCCTGAGTGTGGTTTTCACATACTCTTCACATGTCTTCAGGAGATGACTTCTTGATTCCATCTCATGTGAAGAGATCACCACTTATGAATGCATAATCTACTTTGTTAACATGTGGGCTCTCTATCTGTCCAGATTTGTCACTAGGTTTAGGCATGCTTGTGTAAAGGCAATGTTGTTTGCAACAAGTTGATCTGTACACATGAAATTTGGTTATAAATATATTGCTTGTATGACTGAAGTGGGAATTGAGTTTTGGAGGTTGTGTGGGGTTGTTGGGGTGGTCGGGGCCAGGGTCTGCAGTAAGTACTTTGTATCACCTTAGTTTGAATAAATCTATGGGGATTATCTCTGTTGGGAAGGTGGTGAAAAGGAGCAGAATGCAACAGCTAATGATGGATATGAAAGTAGTGTGGATCAATATTCGTTTTCTTGGTGCTCACACAAGTGACTTCAGAAGTAAATTTGTGTTGGAACTTCCTAATTCCAGACCTCTTAAGTTGCAACTTCAAACTGCCAGGCCTGTGTGTGAAAGGAACTACAGTCACAACCCTTTCACCCACCATCTTGCTTTCGTAAGCTGCTAACTATTCTTTTCCCTTTTCTTCCTGGCTCTTGGATCAAAGGCTTCTGTTTCTCAAATGAATGGCAAGCTGTTATTTTATGTGTAATTTTACTTCAGGTCATACTTTCAAAATGGATGAGTGGAGTTGGTACCAACTGTTGATGAGTTCATTCCTGGGGGCTTTGCTGCAATGCGTAAGCTGTTCTGAAACAGACCAGTTGCAGTTGGTTTTTCAAAATCCTGTTTGGCATCTTATGAAGTAGCACTAAGAGAGAATGGAAGAGCACTTGGAGCTTTTAGTACCTTGTTGATTATGCTTTGTTATGTTGTAGATAAGACTTTATGCAATCTCATGTTGTGTTGTAAAAGTGTGCAAGTAATGGCTCTGCCTTCTATGGCAAGTTCAAACTAGCTACAGTTAAAATAGGAAATTCTCTATGTAGGTCTGACAAAATGAACTCAGGTCACAGCAACACCTGTTGAACATTGCTCAAAATGTGGGACCAAAATGAATTCTACAATGTTCTATGTCTCTCCATGATGAGTAGAGCTGGAAAATCTTGGCAAAATTCCATAGTATTATTAGGCTTTTCTTTATAAAAAGAGATTGCATCCACAAAGCAAGCAAACCTATGTCTAGCTCTATTTTTATTATAGAGGTTAACTGTTGGACAGGCTGATTAGAAAAACAAATACTCGTGGTACAATCCTGTCTGTTAGTTTGAGGAGCACCATGAGTAAAATCAGACAATGATGTGTAAAAACTCTAAATTTTTGACAAAGGCTAACTCACAATTTGCATGTTGTTTGCATGTCTTTTGTATGCAACATGTAAGGAATAGTTCATTAATGCAACTCTTTAAAGCAATTCAAGGTACCCATTTGAACAATCTTGTTAGTCACATTGTTTCCTTGCACCAAGGTACAAGTCATGATGCTATTACAACATTTAAGTGCCAAGTTGTTGAAGTGAATTCCTTAGAACAATTCAAGGTTCCCATTCTAACAATGTGATTGGCCATATAGGTTTTCTTTCACTCTCAATACAAGCTGACTCCATAGACCTTGTACAATTGTGTATGTTTTCTACACAAATCTTATAACCTTGTATGCATACAAGGTTAACATGTAATGGTAATCATTCAACAAAGGATGACTTTTAATTTGGTTTTTTAGGTTGAAAGCTAAATGTCCTCAATTTTTATTACATATAAGTTAGGATGTGAAATAAGGGACCCTGATCCAAAAGTTGGACCAAAAAAATTTTAAATCACATATAACATGATGCGCCTTCAAACTTTTTAAGGCACCCAAATGTGAGTCCTAGAGTGAAATAATGAAAAAAAAAAAGTTGGGGTTTAATGTTCTTTAATTTGTAACATTTCAAAAGTAGGAAAGCATGTTGGAGCTCTGGGATGGGATTAGGACGAACTCACAAGTAAAAGTTTAAGATGAGATCGACCTACACAACTAAAAAAAGAAAGCGATGATTGCAAGTTGAATGGAAGTGATGTGGCAGATTTAATTGAGACAACTTCAAACACAAGCTTTACACAACCCACAACCTTTGGGAAGGGGCACCACTCCCCTCCCTATAGTATGCTTTGTGCCTCTTCATAAGGACTACATCTAAATGTCACTTTACCCAAGGACTTCGAAGTGGGAGTCCCAAAACTAAGACTTTTGCTATCCTAAAAATTTGACCATTCAAATCATTTTCAAATCAAGTCTATTTTGGAAATGCAAGGGCAATATCTTATAGCCCTCAAAAAGATATTTTCAATGGTGTATAAAACGCCTTAATCAGAATTGATTTGACCCCTGCTTTCAAGGGGTTTGTGATCAGGAGTCAAGATTCCAATTTGACTTTTGCCTTTTCTTTTGATCATAACTCAAACAAATCAGGTTTAAATGAATAATGTGAGGACATTTTAAGCATTTACACTCCAAGACCTTTTTAGTGGTGTCTTGGAGGCCCAATTTGGTGGTTGTTTTCCTTTCCAATCAAGATTTTAAACATCCGCAACTCCCACATGAATGCAATTCCCAAAGTGAGAGTGCACTTAGGAGTCATTGGGCTCCATCCTTTGCATTCTACCCCATTTGTGAAAGTGTGTTTCACACCTAACACATTCTCATGGCCTCATGGGCCCTTGCACTCCACACTTAATCGCAAACTCAATGTTAGGGTTCTAACATAACAAAACAAATAAAAGTCATAATCCTACTATTATGGAATATAGTTTGTTTTGTTTTGTTAAGTTGAAATCAATGTTGTGCGAGTGTTTAGAAGTCCAAGTAATACCTAGTGGTTTTAATTTTTGGGTTTAGTGAACTTACCTTTATTCTCCTTCAAATACTTGGATACAAAAATTACTTTAGGACCCACCTAATTCCAAGATCTAGGCATGACCTATGCTTATGATTTGCATTGTGATGAAAATTGCAAAAACCTTATGCCAACATGAAGTTTTCTTTTTCTAAGGTTCCTAATTCTTTTAAATTAAAGGCTTAGGGTTTTTGTTCTTTTGCAACACATCTTTTTCTACCATCAAACTCCATTTGACCTTTCTACTTTGTGATTCCCTTTTTCCTCTACACTCATTTCCTCTCCATGGGCATTCTTTCTCCATCCTCCACCCAAACTTTTTTATCTTGTTTTCCTCCCCCACCTCTTTATACTCTTATAAATGTTCATTAGAAATATGTTTTTTCAACAAATGTGTGCCATGATCTTGTTGTAGTTTAAAAACCTTTTGCACTTCTTGATAAATCTAGCAATCAAAAGATATGGTGCAAAAAAAGGAAAACAATGTTACCATTTCATATTCACAATTCTTTTTGGTTGTTAATGCTTTTATCACAAAGCTAACCTTGCACAACAAGTTATTCTAAAGGAATCCACCAAGACAAGAATCCATAATTGAACAATTAGTTCACATCAACATTGGCATGTTCAATTTCCTTCTTGATGACAACATTTTAAAAAAGTGATATTGAATGTGGAAAACATATGAAGAAATATGTTGTGCACTTTTTTGCATCATGTGTTACATGCACAACTTTTTTTTAATTTTTGGATGTTGCAAGCTAGATATGACATTTTTGCCATGGTTGTTAGTTTCATCAATAGTGTATGAAAATCCCACCCATGTGATCGTGGGGATATTTGGACTACATAATACAATTGGTGCAACTATGGCAAACTAGGTAAAGGTTTTATTTTTTATTCATTTGGTTTGTTTGACAAAGTAGTTGCCTACGTGAAAGACGATGGGTCTAATTTGTCTACATTGATCATTTCATTAATAAGTGTTATTTTTTGTTCATCACTTTAGTTGTCATGCCCATTTGTAAGGTCATGTTTTGGTCATGTTATGTCAAAGACATTTGATGATGCCAAAGTTTGTCATGGTTTTATGAAGGTGAGCTTGAAAAGTTGTTCAAACTTCATTTCAAAAGACTATAACATGGACATGTGCAAACATGGTAAACTAGACAAAAAAATAATTCCACTTCATTTGTACTTTGTGTTTTGCACATGAAAACAATAATGTAACATGAAAGGGGCTTTTCTAAAGCTACTATTGCATGGCCAAAAACTCTAATAATCTCCTATATAAGAAAACAACTCACAAACAGAAACATTTTGTTAGTGTAGTTGAGCCCCATGCACACTTACTTACTCCTCATTCAATAGGGGCGAGGTCTAAACTTGAGTTAACTAAGTTAAGTTTATAGGTGCAATTGTAAGTGTTTTTTAGGAGACCTATGTTATAAAAGAGACTTGCAAAACTAAAAGGTAAGTTTGGGAGTTTATGGTAAGAAAAAATTCCAACAACCTAATTAACAATTTTCAAAAGAAATGATAATGTTTATGTTCTTTTATACTTAGTTAAATGTATGGTTACAAATAAAAATAAAAGGAACCACACTTGCTAGTGTAGGTGATTCCTTAAATAGTAGCAAGTTTACTTGTTCTGATGATGTGGCAAATTGGTTTTGGTTACAACAAGTGATGGATTAGAAATCTATGAATTTTCTTACAACCAAAATTATTCATGAGAAAAAATGTCACATTAAATTTTTTTATAAAATGTAGATGTTACTTTTTCATGAATTTTACATTATTTTGAAGGCATTTCAAGTTAGTTAAAATATGAAATTTAAAAAAAAAAATTGGTTACAATTTTTTAAAGGTGTTATATTATTATTTTATATTCATTCATTTCATTCCAAAATGTTCTTATAATATATTAGAGGTAATTTCATGTAAACACATTAAAAACTTGCAACATGAATATGGGGTTTCGCATTAAAACATGAAAAACCAAACAATGATTACACTTCTTATGTTGGAGCTTGTATTGTGACTACACCCATATGATAAAATGATTAAATTATGTTATTGTTCCTCAAATCATTGAACTTCAATTGCTTCTTTTATGATTAACCATGGTTTTTTCTAGTGTTGGGTCATTCTCATTTTTTTGTGAAAATTGCTAGTTCCGATTATTGGGGTAGGTTTTGAAAACTACCTTGGTTCTTTTTAAATTTTGAAAACTCCCTTGGTTTTCAGAAATTAAAAAAAATCTAGTTATGCAATTTTCAAGGTCAGTGGTTCTCACAAAATTTTGAAATGTTGATTTTTAGGGACATTTCTCATAAGTTGGTTCTCACAAATTATGGTTGTTTGTTTATATATATATATATATACTTTGTTTTTGGATTTTTTGTGTTTCTTTTTTACAATCATTCAACCTTAAACTTGTTCCTTTTTGTTTTGGTTTGTTTTTTTTTTAATGTTTTTTTTTAAGCATGAGATATCAAATTGTTTTGAAAATTTGAAAACCAATCCAATTCTTAGATTGGATGCCAAATGAGAATTTGGACAATTTTCATTGGGTGATTTTCACCTCCAATGAGAACCTTCAATCCGATTTTCATGGCAATTCTCATTGTTGATTCTCACTAATAACCGGATTGAAAACCAACACCAATTTTTAACCGACGGATGAAAACTGCCTAACATTGGTTTTTTGTCAATGTAGATGGTTTCTTTTTCAAACTAGTTCACCAACTTGACCATGCTTTGTTTTTTGCATGTTCCCCTTTCACAAATGTCTTCTTACGATGTTGTATTATAAAAGAACAATGAGCACAAAATAACTTACTAAACCTTTTTTGCTAGTTACTATGATTGCATGCAAATGGGTATTAACTATTAAATACAAAATATCCATAAAAATGGATTCAATTTTATTATTATGCAAAGGTGTACTACAATAATGTTCATGATTATGTCATTTTCAAATCATTTAAAATCATTATGACAAAAATTTATGTAGTAAAAATATTCGTTACATTATTTCAAAAAATCTTTTGAATACCCTATATTCATTGGATTCATTTCAAATTATTCCACATGTTCCAATAACATATTATAATAAACTTCACACAAAAATGTTAAACACTATATATATATATGATTTTACAACATGTAAAACTAAATAATGGTTACACTTGGTATGATATGTGACATTGTGTTTGCACACTTACTATATTATGGTTAATAAAATTCAACAATCTACATGTTGGAAGCTTTCAATAATTTTTGATGACATAAAAAATTAAAACAATTTCACTAGTTTCCACCTTTATCACTATTTTTCATCACCTAAAATACCTTTTAATAATCTCCATCTTCATGGTCACCATACAAAGACAACAAAGTTAAAGCATTTTACTAACCATTAATTTCTTACTCTTCCCTTTATTCATGTTGCCACCTTCTCAAAACCAAGACCCAACTAGGATTTTGTTATCATAATGGCCAAGTACCTTTTAACATTGAACAACTATCACTTTTGATACAAATTCACTTCAATTTAACCAAATTGTTGAAGGGAAAACCACCAAAGGGAATTCACTCTTAAGTTACCTAAAGAGGACCCAAACCAACACATTTGCCCCTTGCTTAGGTCTCATGCCCAAGGTTAAGGCCATGTCTTCATGGTTCAGCACAAGGAGGTAACCTCCAAATTACGTTTCATAAGAGTTGTGTGACTAATTTTCAAATTACAACAATGCTCTCCCTCACTAGAAAAAAATGTCCACATTAATGCTATAGAAAAGTTATTTTGAATGTTCTCACATTTCATACACTAAATGGTGAGCCTCCTTAACCAATTTTCATTCCAATCTTTTGATCCATATTTCAGCTAGATAGTTTCATTTGCTCTAAAGCCTTGGGTGCAAGTTCTCAAAATAAGGTTATGATAAGTTGGAACCCGAAGTCACCATGCACAATGGTTGTGCAATTCACCATTAAACCATCATGTTAGAGGTTATGTTTAATAGTATGGTTCACTCCATTATAATCAATTTCAACAAGTCGATTGGTCATTGAAGATGTGACCATAATATTACTATGCATGGTATGAATTACGTACTTCTAATTGCCAATATTTTTGCCTTCATCAGTTTTCAAACACAAATGATGAGGCCAACATGGGTTGCGGTTTGTGTGGATCTGTTGGTTGGCTTGAGCAACCACAACACAAGAATAATAACAAAATGCTAAAGCCAACCAAAAACAGGAAACAAGCAAGCGGTGCGTCACACTATGGCCTTGCCATTTACATTAAAAAGTATTGTAAGGCAAAAGAAGAATTATGGAGAACTCAAATATTTCACCATGCAAAAAATATAATCTTCAAAAAATTCCTCTAAAAGAAACCAAAATCCTTCAAGATATCATAACTCTGTAACTAATCTCAAGTTTCAACACAAGCTAAAATATCATTTCTCAAAAATCCTCATATTAAAAATAGACCTATTATTATTACCTAGTAGGGGCCTATAAAAATCCCTTAAGCTACTATACTCTATAATGAATCTAAAGACAACAATATCCTTGCCTACCAAGGCAAGGCCAACAAACAGTGGAAGAAGCAGGCAAGGTGAAAAGGAATAATAGGTACACAACTTTTCACTCCTTATTTGAAGACCATTGTAAATTAGGGCAACAGGTATTACAACAATTCTGAAATGATGCAATTGTCATGAACCCTAAAAAACCCTAAACCCTAAACCAACACCCATTTGACCATTTCAGACAAAATTGCCAACCCAGGGCTGGCTAGCCTACCTAATAACACTGGATCTTTTTTTTGGCTCTTGTGAAGAGAACATGGATGAGAGAACATGACATGATCGAACATGCACATGAAAGCCACACCTATTATTACTGTGTTGGTTACAATAGTATTTGATGGGAGGTCATGGGAAATGGGTACATGGGTACATATAATTTTTGTTTTTGAAAAACACATTCTTTTAGCCTTGGTTGAAAATTAGTATAGAATTTGATGGGTAGGTCATGGGAAATGGGTACATGTATATATATATTTTTTTGTTTTCAAAAAATGCATTCTTTTAGCCTTAGTTGATTAGTATAGAATTTGATGGTAGGTCATCGGAAATGGGTACATGTACAAATTGGGCGTTTTTAAAAAAAACACATGTTTTAGCCTTTGTTGATTAGTGTGGTATTCCATGGTAGGTCATGGGAAATGGGTACATGTATGTTCTTAAAAACACATATATGAATTGTGTGCTTTTCTAAACACATATTTTTAATTGTGTGTTTTAAAAATCACATATTTTAGCCTTAGTTCTTTAGAATAGTATTTTGATGGTAGGTCATGGGAAATGGGTACATGCATATTTGTGTTTGCAAAAGACACATAGTTTAGCCTTAGTTGATTTAGTATAGTATTTGATGGTGGGTCATGGGAAAAAGGGTAAATACATGTATAAATTTTTAATAAAAAATCATATAATTTTATATGATATGATTATAAATCATATATTTTAGCCGTACTACCTACCCAATCAAGAGTAAAGTTTTAACATAGGTGTGGATCCCAGGGTATAGTATAAGGGGGCTTGAGAGAATACCAATTTGGAAACTGCCATTTCCCCTACTATTTTTGTTTGTTGTTGTTAATTGCATCAACCAACCAACCAACCAGCTTCTCATGAAAATCACTCAGACAGACTCCCTCTGAGAGGAAGGAACTAGTTAGAACTAGTTCCTGAAAGCTTCAAAAGAAAAAGGGTGTTGGGTGTTTCAACCTTTGGTTCAATTTGGAGGTTTTTTGGGAGTCTTTGAAGGGACTTAGTGAGAGAAGTTGGATGGCAGGAAACACAAGACAAAAACCCAATGTGCAAGGGGAGCAGCATCTACAACTGCTTTTTACCATGGAAGCTGATAAGGCTGATTACACAAGATGTTGTTTTTCAGCTACAAGCTTCCAGTGAAGCTCTGCATTAGCTTTAAATTTGGGAACAATAATACTTGAGGAGCTTGGTGTGGCTATATACTGTTCAAGGCACTCACTCATTCATTCATTCATTCATTCCTTCATTGAAGCAGGTTGGGAAGTGTTGGATCCTCATAGAGAGCAACTCAAACACAGTTTTTACTACGGGTATACATATATATAGCCTTGGAGGTGTGCAAAATGGGACAAGGTCATGAAAATGAGGTGTGGTTACTGGGACTTAATATGAGCATAAAACCCAAATGGTTGCAGCTGTTGATCTGTGCAGGAGGCTTGTTCTTGGGCTTTTTGGTGAATGGAGTTTGTGAGGTGAGAGCTTCTCCCCCCCCCAAAAAAAACCTCTGCGTGCTCTCTATCTTTCTATCCTCCATAACTCCTGGTAACTTGTAGAAAATTATAGCCACTATTTTGTTGAGCCACATGATCACCTTTGTAGGCAGCTTTTTGTTAAAAAACAATTCTAAAGTTTTGAATCTAGTGCATTGCTAGATGCTACTACTGATACTCAACTTAGATTATGTTGTCTAGACATTGCTCCAAGATGGGTAGTGAAATTTCATGTTCTCTCTTATTTCCACCAAAGGATGAGGCATAGAAAAATCCAACATGGGGAAGTCTGATTTTTCACCTGAATTTCATCTGCATTTTCTTGTCATCAACTAACTTAGGCAAAATTTCCAGCATTGGCTAGAGTTCCTTTGAAATCTGCAATAGATTTTGAGCAGGCATTGTAGAAGGCAAAATAAATACAAACTCATCAGGAACAATGATTTCTTGATAACAATCATTTGAAGTCACAACATGAATTCCTTTTGACATTGTGGGGGGGGGGGATGCTTGGATTGCAGGAGTATGTTTACAATAGGCTTAAATTCAGGTCAGTATTTCATGTACAAGTTTGTGAAGGCTGGAATGTGTGTGTGAGTGCTTGTTGATGACAGATCACAGGCTTGGAAGTCAATAGAGATTGAACTCCCTGTGCATTGAAAACAGAACTCAGACCTAGTGTCTAAGAGAATATAACCAAATCTCAAAAACTGCATTTGCAAAAGACCCAAATCTCAAAGACTGTGGCTGCAAAAGAAGACATGTTCAAAACTGTGCCTGCAAAAGACATATTCAAGGAGCATGGGTTTAGAGAATTTGAAACTGTTTTGCAAATCAGTTGGTGTTTGTTGCATTGGGTTTTGATGGGGTGGGATTGTTGTGGGGGCTGGGGGATAAACTGCTTTCAGCTATGGTTGGTATTTCACATTTTTCCAAGGATTTGTGTATTTGACAATTATTACGTGCCAAGGTTTTGGACCCAAACAAGTTTCAAATTCCTGGAGAACATATGTCAAGTTGTCAGCAGTGCTGATGGGCTCCCAAGGTCTCACCAAGGGCTGTCTTATGTTCATTAACTACCCTGCTCAAATCATGTTCAAATCCACTAAGGTACCAACATCTGATTCTTCTTCTTCTTCTTCTACCCATGTTACACATGGTGAAACCTTGCAAGCAGTCTAAAATCAATAACACTTTTGTAATAGATCCATACTGAGCTGGTTCAGCTATCGAACATAGAAGAATCAAAGATGTCATTGCCACCAGAGGCCACTTTGTTGCCAAGTTCCAACTGAATGAATTCTCCTATGTTTTAACACAATCACTTCACAAAAATTTCTCATTGATCCTTCACCCTTCACGAACAGACAGTTTGTCAACTGCACTGAACCATAGGGGTTAATTAAGGGGTTTGCACGTTTCCAACAAAATTATGCAACAAACAGTAGTGTCTACAAGATGGTCTGCAATTTGGATTTGTAATTACTAGGGAGAAGGATATATGCAGGTTTTGCCAGTAATGGTGATGGGGGCGTTCATCCCAGGTCTTCGTCGTCGATACACCCTTCTCGAATATATATCAGCACTTTTGTTGGTTATAGGACTCATATTATTCACACTAGCGGATGCTCATTCCTCACCAGATTTTAGTGTTGTTGGGGTTCTCATGGTGGTCAGCGCCCTTGTCCTTGATGCTTTTGTCGGAAATTTCCAGGAGGCTATTTTCACCATCAACCCAGCAACTTCTCAGGCACTTATGTTCAACTCTTTTTCCCTCATTTCAATCATGTAGTCTTTTGGGTGAATGGGTTTTCAATCCTCACAATGTCTGGTACTTTGAAGCATCTTTGCTTCAAATGACTTACAAGCAAAGTGACTGACTGACTGACTGACTGACTGTTTTCTGTGATTTTCACAGACAGAGATGTTGTATTGCACAACCCTAGTGGGATTACCATTCCTACTCCCCCCTATGTTTCTTACCAATGAAATCTTCAAGGCTTGGTCAGACTGTTACCAAGTACATATCGCTTCACATAAACTCTCATTTGCAATTCATTTTTATTATGGATTGTTTGTTTGTTTGTTTGTTTGCACATTTGCTACCCTTTGGGATTCAAAGTTTGATAGGCACTTTTTTTCCTCCTTCCAAAATGTTGGGACAGTCTCTATCCACCATATTGATTTAATACCATACCATATGGAAAAATCTTCACAGACTATCACTTGTTGGAATTGATTAGGGGCATGCTTTTGGCACTGAATGATTAATGTACTGTATTTACCACTTCTGTACCATTTCATGAGTCTGTAGTGAAATTTAACACAACTCTACTGCTTGCAAATTTGCAGAATCCTTATGTATACCTAGTCCTCATAGTTGAGGCCGTTGCAACATATGTTGGGAACCTATGTGTACTCTCTCTCATCGCGCTATTTGGTGCAGCCACAACAGCTATGGTATGTGGAAAATACAAGTGTTGGTCTGATATCAACTTTTGAACATCCTTGTTCAAAACAGCCTTGTCATGGTATCGGGTTCCTGTTTAGGGTTTAGTTAAGACTTTCATACCAGCCTAGTCCTTGTATTGGGTTCAAGACTGTTTTTTGACAGGTACAAGGCAAGTATTCACCTAATACTGAAATTGGTATGAAACTGATACAATGCTAGTATTACCTCCGGTCCCTACTGCGCTAGTACTGGTACAGTGCTGGTATTAACTCAGATCATACTAGCCTGATATAGGGTCCTTGATACTAGTGTCAATACCAGATGCAAGCCTATATACCAGATCAACACTGGAAAATACCCTGCTTATCATCAGCCCTAGTAGTGATCAGAATGAATTTCAGAAGCACACTGTGCTTGTCAAGTTCTGACTTTAATCTCACCATTGTTATTGTTTTTTAGGTGACCACACAGCACAGAAAGCATTGACACTTCTCACAATGAATTTCAGGAGCATGCTGCTCTTGTCAAGTTCTGACATTTACTGTCACCATTGTTATTTGTTTTATAGGTGACAACAGCACGGAAAGCATTGACACTTCTCCTGTCATACATCCTTTTCACAAAGCCACTATTGGGTCAGCACTGTACAGGCCTCATGCTCATCGGCATGGGAATTTTGCTGAAGATGGCACCCACCCATCTCCAGAAAAGAAGCACAAAACCATCCTTGAATTCTCAAGTTGACAGTAGTAGAGACGACTCATCATTTTTGCAGCCAGACCCTGAAATTGGTGCACTTCTAATCAGAGGTGAGACCAAGGAAGAATCGGAAAGACATCCACACAAGTTGGTTCAAAGATTTTAGACTCCAGTTTTCTACTTAATTATTTTGTTTTGGTTTTTTCACTGTTGAAAACTGGAGTTACACACAGCCCCAACGCTCTCATCAGTGAACTCTGCAATTTCTTGATGTATGATGGATGACCGATCGGAGTGATGTGATTCCAAGAGTACAACATGTTGTGTATGGACTTCAGCCCACCTACCTACCTACAAAGGAAATGCAGTCTTTGTACAAGAATTGGATTAGTATAAGAAAGGTCATCCATGAGTGTTCTTCATAACAGTTTTGTGCCACCATGCAAAAAGGATCCAAACATAATCAAAGAACCCTAATTCATAGGCAGGAAATTTTAAGCACTTCAACAGGCATTTTTAGTGTCGGGTAAAGCCCTACGGTGGGGGCATTCCAAAAATAAGCTGCCTAAGACAAGTTGGTAGTTGAATCCAGCACCACATTTTGGGAATGTCCCTCACATGTGGGCTTTAGCCATCATAAAGCAACGAGGCCAACATTGTTGTAACCCTAAACATACGTAGATCATGGACATAAGAGGGGGAAGGTTCTTAGGCTTATTATTTAAGAGTGTGAGGGATCTTATGACTATAAAGTAAGAGTTACATCCCTCCTCTTTTCTAGGAGGGATATTCACACTAGGAGGGATATATTCATGGATATAAGGTGCCCTCCAAACACACTAGAAAATTTCTCAGAGTTATCCACGTGTATTGATCAAGCCCATGCAAGTGGAATTTTAACTATGTCCTAACTTAGTCTATCTTTTGACATGAACTTGAATGGTTCCTCCCAAGCCCCTTCAGAAAAAGCAAGTGTTTCCTTCTGAAAAGAAAAGCTTAGTCTTTATAAAGCTCAGAATTGGAACAAAAGACAAACCATTTGAAGAGTGCTTCATTCTATTGAATTCCAGATCACCCTTACTAAAGAGTCACCAATTCATTTTGCTTTCATATTATGAGGTTGCTCCTCCCATGCTATTCACTATCGGTCTCTTACAAATTCTGAAGATCCTCAACAACCTTGGCACTAGTTTCTTAAATATTATACTGGTAATCTTTACTAAGGGTCGAAAATGGGTCCTGTCCTCCTAAATGCCAACTCAGCTGAACAACCTCATTGGCATCTCAAAAGTGAGAATGGACATAATACTTGGATCCCTTTTCCAAGACTTACTGTGTAATAGATCACCCTTCAATTTTGAGAGTAGGAGTCTGGCTAACGAAATGGTGTGTTTCTTCATCCACAGTAGTCATCACTCTAGTGAGCTCAACTTGAATGGGTTTTGGTATATGCTTAGCATAAGTCCAGCTATTACAATAAGTCATGTGGCTTCTTTCTTATGCAGAGGGTGGCCCTTCCCTTGTGGTTGATACTGATGATGGGCCAGAGTGAACCAAGCACCCACCACCAGCGCACAACACAGGAAGGATGGTCTGTGGACAGGAAACACTTTTTTCTGTTGGATTCCTGTCCTATAGCTAACTGTGGTGGTTAGCTATGAACTAATCATCCATATGTGTCAACCTACTTAGTAGTCACCAAGTGCCTTTCACTTTGCTCACCCAGTTACATAACATAGTACCTTGGTGGCTTCAACACAGATTATATTATATTTTTAAAATGCTGAAATTTTCAAAAATTACTTTTCTCAAAGAACAATTTTTTTGGTGAAGGAAAATGAAGAATCTTTTTGCAAATACTGAAGGAATATTCCATTTTCCAAGATGGAATCTTCATGTGTTGGAGCTGCCCCTGTACTAGGCTAATTTAACCACTTACATTTGCTACCCACTTACATTACCTACTTACATATGACATTTACCCACCCACTTCCATAGTTCTACTTTGGGAGGGGTAGGAGGGTGTATAGGCTATCGGTTACAAAGGTGGAACCTTGGTAACTCGGTTGTGGTTTGTCCACAATTGAGTCACAATGGGCTTCAAATTGATGCTGTACTGGTGGGGCTGGTGTGACCCTGCACCCACAAATGCACCATCCAATTTTCCCATTTTGAGGTCATGCAGGTGGATGAACCCTAATTTTAGAACCCTCAGCTCTGGGGAGGTTAGCTGGGGAAAAAGAACCCAATGGAAAAAATTAATGGATGGACATGGATGATGGTGCAATGAAACATGTCCATGCACTGTCCATCCATGTTGGTGCATTCGTGGGTGCTAGTTCACTCTGGTCCACCAGCAGGTTCTGGGTCAAATAACCAGCTTTAAGGGTCATCTTGCTGACATGTCTCTTCCTCATTGGACATCCACACGCTATTTTTTCAAAAATAGAGAATGGGTGGAGGAGATCAGTTGAACATGCCAAAGTTTTGATCCACAGATCTGGATTCTCAAAAAAAAAAGCTGGAGTCCAATGAACAGCTTCGTTGGGACCTTCTTCCCGCAGATTGCAAGTGTTCAAGGCTCCAGGCCAAACACAGGGTGAGCTTGAAATCACTGACCTTTCACTGAGTGTGATGAAGTGCAAAGAGTGATATTCTCAACCAACTGTAGAAATTTGTAATTGTGTTGTCAATGCTGATCTTGTTCCCTTTGAAGCTTCACTTTGCATCGTTGCAGACTCCAATATTGCAAATCTGCTCAGGTGATTCAGGATAGCTGCAGGCCTCAAGACAAAAATTCAGAATTTAGTTTCAGTGGGTTAACTCCAGGCAATGGAAAAATGAATAGTTCCATCTTAGTTGAATAAGATACACAAAACCATGAGATTGCCAAAATATGCTAGAATGACATAATTGTGAATTGAACCCACAACCATTTTGGCTATCAGCTAGATGTTCCTACTACTGTAAGAACAACAGTAGAAAAACACAGATATGAGCATTAGAGAAGCATTACACAAGAAGCCTGTACAAAGAAGAACAATGCTGCAAGAGTTCAATGGGGAAACCATGACCTCCACACAAACAAAAAGCAGAACTAGCAAAGCAAAAACAAAAAAAAGCATAACCTGACTAGAATGCAGAAAACATTCCACGGACATCTTCATGTCACTCCTGAACTCCAAAGCTGAGCACAATGCTCCAATGTACATCTAAGGCTCCCTCAGATACAAGAGTTTTGAACCCTCAAAACCCTTGGATCCATGTGAGAATCAGTCTCTTTACCAACAGAGGTATTCACAAAACCCCAACGGATACACCAAAAAAAGAGAAAACACAGATCTAGTGAGAAGAGTTGGAGCTAAATTCATGACACTATTGATATGAAGTATATGGGAGCACACATACATATCAAGTGTAGCCTTGCTTGTCAAGTGTTGTGATGACTGTTCATGGTTGAAGTGGTGAAGGAGAAATGAAGTCAATAAATTCATTGTCTCTGCTGTAAGCATGTTTGAGATGGAAGCCCTGTAGATCGAGGCAAAGAAAAGCTGTCTACAATAGATGTTTCTGCAGTCGGTGATCCACCACATGGCAAATGGCACATCTCCCAATTTCTTACTGTCGGTAACATCCTGCTCTGAAAAAACAGTTGGGCTGGCTTGCAGCTGATTGACCTGTTGAAGCCTTAATGAAGCTGAATCAATCTTCTGAACTTGAGCCCAATTGGCAAGATGGCACCTGCATGTTTCTTCCCCGCTGAGAAGGAAGTTGCTTCGAGAAACTGTGGCCAGGATTTGCCACACCAGAACCGTTTCACACATTGTGTTTTGACTCAGCAGTGTGAGGTCAAATGGGAAAAAAACTCACATATATAGTCACCTTGATCATTTGGTTCCAGATTTAGCTCACTGAGTGACATAGATCTAGGGCAGTTTTGCTTTGAAGTATCTGAGGTAACAGCTGGATCAGCATTCAAAGACTTCAGTGCAGATCTGTTAGAAGAAGCTGAATGTAGCTTTAAAGAGCTGAGCATGTCATCAACAGTATCACCTGGTATCATTGACAACTGTAAACTGCCAATAGAGACTTTTCCCTTCTGATAGAGAATTGCATCAGGTTTAGGGTTTAGGGTTTAGAGATTGTATGTGAATTTTGCAGAAGTTGTGATCCTCTGGCAATATCTGTTCCCCCACTGATGGACAAGCTTCTGGTTGCTGTGTCACCAGGTGAAGTTGAATCCCTAGTGGGTGATGAAGTCAAAATTCCAAACTGACTGTGATCAATGAGAAAATGTCAAGATTCTTCATCACTAGGCTGAACTCTTGTGACTGAAATTGATGCACCAGATGATGCATGAAGTGAATGTTCATCATCCTTTGGTATAGAACTTGTTTGCTGTGCACACTCAGTCTGTCACCCAATGAAGTCATCATCTCCCTATATTCTTCAGAATTATCTATGGCCTGATCCCCCAACTGTGGTTGAGAGGATACTTCATTATCAGCAACCTGCAATGCAAAAGAAGAACCATCTTCATAAGTATTGCGAACTCTCCCATACTTGCAATGTATGTGTACTGAATAGAACAACTCTCATGAGAATTGAGAAATCTCCATACTCACAATTAGGAAAGCCAGAGCAAAAGTTCAAAAATGTTTCCTTAAGTAAAAAAAAAACCCCAAATAGAATTGAGATGACCTGATGATATGCTTGGACTGATTTCAGATCCAACAATATGTCAGAAAACAGGCAAAGGAGAGGACACAAATGCTGAAAAAACAAGAGAAGAAAAAACCTAGGAGCAGTGTGAACAAATAGCAACAAGTCACATGACTTCATCAGCTCCCAGAAGTGGGTGGATGCCAATGGCAGACATTAACCACCATACTGAGTTTCTGTTGCAAGACCGGCAGTAACAAGAAGACTCAGTGGTAATGCTAGCTAGCTCAACAAACATAAAAGCTAAATTGCAATGCCACATTAACCAAGGGTTGCTTCTCCTTCCTTCTTCCACATCTTCCTCAGGAACTGAGTAACCCAGTGACTCTTCTTCTTGACTCCTCAGGAACATCAACCCTGAACTCCTTGAACCCTTAGGCCTTGCTAGCAACAATGCCTCAGAGGAACTATCACCAGAATCACTCCCCAAAACCAGAAAGCGTTGTGAAGGCTGATGCTTCACTGGTGAGTCTCTTGCAATTGCTCTTCCTCCTTTCTTCCTTTGCTCTTCCTCCTTTCTTCCTTCTTCAGAGCTCCTACCTATGCAGCCATCACACAATTGTAACTGAAGTCTATCGCTTGTTCCTGACTTCTCCACCTTCTCAAGTTTCATGCCCAACTGGAAGAGGGCACGGCACTATTGATCATGCTATTAACTGCAGGCAGGTGCACGTTGGGCAGAAACATGTGACTAGGTGTTGTGAATTCCCATTCATCCTCAGCTTCACCCTCAGTTTTAGAACATTCATTGTTGGTCCACTGGCTCTAGTTTGCTTCCCTGTAACACCATCCACACCTTACTGCCATTTGCAAGGATAGAGAAACAGACTAAATATGAACTGAAAAAGAACTGTCCTGAACTAACAAGGAGAACATAATCACAGCATAACTTACTTCTAAGTTCTCCAAGAACTCGACAATCCCAATTGCTTTCCTGACCAACTTGTATTGAGTTCACCACTTCTGTCTTCTGAAATGTAGTGTCCATTGCCTCGGCTTCCTTTGATACCAGAGAAATCCTTGAGATCATATGCTATATTGTCATCAGTGAAGCTCAAGAATTCAATGCTCTCATCTATTGAGTTTTCTCTTGATCTTGGAGACACCTGATTCCTGCCAAGTGACAAGCTTTTTCTTGACAATTCAGGACCTTGATTTGAGAGCAAATTCAATTGAAGCAAACCTTTGCAGAGGCATTGAAGTGGTTAAATCCCAGTCATCTGGCAGATACACTCAAGTCTGATTCCTGCTACAATCCACCTGACAATTCTTCACAATCATCAATCATCTAAAGCAGCCATCCAGGGCATTAACTTTGATGATCCACAAAACAACAGAACATAACCATCAAGGATTCCCCACTTCATAGCACTCTAGTAGCAGGACTCCATGACTCTCAAGAAAGATGCATATTCCTGACCAATTTCCGCTGAAAGAACAACAACTGATTGATTGTCACCAATGCCAAGTTGCTGGTGTTATGCCTGCTCAAGAATTATGCTGCCGATGAGGACAACAGCACAATACCAGGTCGTCAGCATCGTGTTTCTCAAAACATCTATGAAACCACTATTGAACACTTGATCATGTATCTGCTGTCATCTTTCTGGAGGGGGTCCAATTTTGAAAATGGAAAGAAAACCGGTGATTGACAGCAGAGTACATGCTAATACAATCAATTGGAACTCTATAATTGAACAACCTATGTACAAGTGGGGTCTGCACAATTGATCACCCACAGTAATACATGCGATGCCCACAGACCAGGCATGGCAACAGAAGACCAGAGATAGCATGGCATGGCATGTGCTCCAATTGTATAACTCAATTGGAGCACATGGATGATGGGCGGCTCAGCATTCAGCATTCATCACTACATAACAATTGACTGTCTAGGCAGTTCAAGGAATTCTTTGCTTGGAAACCTCAAGATGCAAACTTTTGACTTCTCCTTTGTAATCCATAGGAGACAAGGTTCATGTCCAAACTATAGAATGTTTACTGGAGCAGGAAGCTAGCTATTAATGAACCATCAATCAATCTGGCAAGTTTTGCAAGGTTTTCAATTCAAAAAAATGTAAATCTTCCCGTAATCTGTGAGTGGTCTTTTACTTGATCCTCCCTCGGGAAGAAAAACCATAAAACCCTAAACCCTAAACCTTAAGAATAGGGTCTGAAAGAGGATACAAACCTCGATGGGTCGATGAATAGTTTCCAGAAATCGCGAGAATGCGATGGAAAGCTTATAATTGAACTTGGTAGGATTGGGTTTTGGAGTTGGCTCGTTTCCACACGCGACACATATAGAAGCTTCCTCCCCTCTCAGAAACGGTGCCCCGCATCGCCCGCATTTCACATCATTTTCTCCTCCTCGCTGTCGAATCCACTCTTCCAAACTGATGAGTTGTTCTACGCTGTGTGATGCAGACCCTAACGAATCATCTACCAATTGGATCGAGGAGATTCCGCGGGAGCTCAATTGCTTCGGTAGAGGAGAAGCACGGACATTTTCTTCAGCAATTATCTCCTCCATTCTGAAGCAGACAAAACAACAAGCGCCAGGAATCTGCTTAGGGTTTTCATCGACAGCTGAGCAACTCTCCTGCGCCACTTCTCTCTGATCAGTTCACTGACACAATACGCTCTTACTGCTCATCATCTTCTTCACCCCCAACACAACATAAACACAACACGAGACCAGGAAATCGCCAAGCGACTGTTATTGCATTCATTGCTTCCAAGGGGCACAATTAGGGTTTAGTCCCCAGCGAACAGCAAGGGAAGCACACAAACGCTCGCCCCTCTTTCCAACAGGAACAGTAGAAAAGCTGTGGATAGTAAACCCTAATTTGGTGTGAAAGAAAACCCTAATTTGGTGTGAAAAGAAAACCCTAATTTGGTGTGAAAAGAAAACCCTAATTTGGTGTGAAAAGAAAACCCTAATTTGGTGTGAAAAGAAAACCCTAATTTGGTGTTAAAAGAAAACCCTAATTTGGACGAGAGCTCCCATAACACACAGAGGGCCCATGGGCACCCCCTTGGTGGGAGGAGAAGGCCCATTTCACAATAATACAATGACTAGTATATTTATGGCTACACACTGAAAATCCAAATATAAGAATCTGGCAATTTTTTTTACTCTTTTTTCTTTTTCCTTATTTTTGGTTATGAGAAACTTCCAAAATAACTTCATTTTCGAGTTTTATATTTTTAATTTCTCTTTTTGGCGAAGTTTCACCAATAAGAAGGGCTAGATCATCATGTATTAAGAATGTCTTATTCTCATTGGCTTTTAACTAGGCCTAGGGTCGAGCCGCACATCATGGATCATTAGCCTATCATGGATCACTTTGGCAAATCTTTCTAAATTCTTCTCCATTTTTAGTGATTTAAAATATTGTAGGAGTGCCTTCTCAAGCTCTAAAAATCATCTTTGAAATGCAAGGCCAAAGGAGTAGCCAAAAAAAGTTGTAATGAACATACATTTTTTCAAATTACAAAACCCGTTTTTTTTTCATTTTGAACCCTCTTACTTCATCAGTGCATAACTTTCTCAAATGTTTTTGTTCAAATTGAGTGATTTAAATTGCTTTGAAATCGCCATCTTAAGCTTTACAAATCATCTTGTAATTCTAAAGGCAACAAAATAATATTTAAAGATTTTTTGAGGTATGTGAACATCCACACTCAATGTTCAAATGCATGTACGTGTTGGCCAATGGTGACAAGTGTCCAAACAATTTGAAGAGGAGACCATTATCTATAGTATAATGTGAAGCATTGGAAAATAATGGAAAACCGAAGCAAATAGATGTTAGTGTTGTAACAACATCAACACATAATTCTTTGCAACAAAACATTTTTCTAGTTACTAAGATTGCATTTCAGACAGAAAAGATCTGGTACCTTATGGATTTGGAATTTTGCAAATTGCTAAAAACAACATCAATGGTAGCTTATTGTTACCACTTTCTTCTTGGTCACACTTGCACAAACACACATTGAACTACATTGGGTTTCCTTGGAAGAAGATTCCATCGTGAGGAAAAAATATGGACAAGTGGACAAATGTGCAAATGGGTTGTCAAGCCCAAGTTGAGAGAAGTACCAGGATTAGTACCATTGAACCAAGCTTTGGGATCAATGATGGCTTCCTCCTCTATAGCAGTGAAATCATGGAACTTGGGAACTTGAATGGTCTCGTAAAACTCATTCATCTCGAATCTCTCCTGTCTACAGCCCCCACATTCCAACTCAAAAGATTTCATTTTTCAAATCAAATTCCATGCAGTAAGAACTCCCACCTCTGATTCAGCTAACAAAAAACCAACCATTCCATAACCCTTCCCCTATTGTTGTTCGTTTCCTTCTTTGCAACAAATCCCACAAATCTCCCACTATTTCGAAACCTTGATGCCTTTATGTTTGAACTTCTCCACCTCTTGTCATAAATTTTCTAATTTAAACTTCACCTACATGGCAAATCACCTTTCACATGCAATGGATTTAATCATACAATCCAGCCAAAGTTTTGGCATTTGCACAAGAACAAGGATATGGTTGTAGAGAAGCAACATTGGTCATAAGCATATCTACCTAATTGTCATTGATTTTGAAAGATTGTAGTTATTTGCAAAAAAAATCATTTTTTGATTTGAGAATATCTTACTGATGGTTAGTAGTTTCATTTACTATCTTGGCAACTTTGGTCCAGTGATTCACATGTTCTTGCAAATTATCCCTCATGAAGCCCTCTATACTTGCAAATCTTAGCAATGGCACTAAGTTTTGTAGTTGCACCTACTAGTCGGCTAATGACATTCGTAGCCACCGTCTCCCATGTTAGGACAGTAACTACCACATCTGCAACAAAAACTTAGTCCTCACAAGTCATGTAGAAATTGGCTCATAATGAAATTCCTAACATAAGGGCATACCATTGTTCTTTCCATACAACATGCTCACTCTTTCAAACGAAGGCATACATGACGTTTTTAATGGCGTCATGTGTGATTCTCTATTAACCTCTGAACAGACAACATGTTAAATTCATGCCAAATATGTGTTAAATGTGTTTAAACCATGTCCACACTCACACATGAAAAGATTAGATGTCAAGGGCTGAATCAAACTGAAACAAAAATGCAATGTTTAGGTGAAAGTAGAATGTGTAATATAAAATGAACAGATAGATGGCCTTGCAATCAACCATAGCCTTGTCCCTTTGCCCGAATAAAGCAAATGCAAACTTTAGATATTGAGGAACTAGAATCAACTTTTAAGATAAACCTAAAAGATGCATCGTGATGAATGTCTATCAAAAATGCCTATAGACCTAGGGCATCGATAACTACCAAATTCTCAAAAGAATGGTGCATCTCTTTAACCACGAGAGGAAGGTTATTTTGAACTACACAAAGGCATGACTAAAGTAGGTGCGGGCCCCCTTCAACTTGAGAAACAAATTCTTCCAAAATGGGTTTATTAAAAATACAAAACCGAGAGCACAAATATGGAGCCACCAAATCCTAACTCCCTAGAGAAGCAAATGGGGCACAATCCTCCATAGATAAAAGACATATACCACTAAAAGAATTTGATAGTTGAACCTGACACTTCACTAAGGGACCCTAAATGACCTTAGACCCATAATGTCCCCACATAGTTGCATAATTTTCTTGTCAAAATTCATCAAAAAAGATAGGAAAGAAGAAGAAAGAAAAATTGTCCGAGTAAAATAAGAAAGTCGTTGAATGACATATGAGGACAAGATGCCCAAAACAACTTGTGCATCTCGCAAGAAAGTCCAAAATCATGGATATGTTCCACGTCTTGAAATAAGGCTTCATCCAAAAAGTGCATGACAAAGTCTTAATAACCCATTAACACACCCACAACCAGTAAGCTCAATGTCGTTGTACCTTTAGTTATATCCAATAAATAATGATAATATGCACATTATTTAGTCCATAACTAACTCTCCTATAACATGAGTTATGTCTTATAATTGATGAGAGCATGCACATTACCAAGTCCGTAAAACATTGCCTTGATTTTTTCCTTTGTATTTTCAGCTCCTTTACTTGCTTGAAAAAACTTGTGTTCAACAAGTGAAATTGTCTACAACAAAAGGTATTAGCCAAGCTATATTAAAATCTTCTAACCGGCGAAAGGTACTAATTAGCCTTCACTATTTCTAAAAGTGAAAAAATCCCAATTCTATTTTATGTAGGAAAAGGATTTGAATTTAGGCCCTTTCGTAATTTTCAACATGTTCCCTTGGCCTATTAGACTTGGGCACATATCTCAAATCATGAAAGGGTTTATACTTAGTCCTTTCTTTTATACATAACTAGCTCTAGGGGCTGATGTGTTATATGGGGAAGATGTCCATCATTGGTATTCTTCTGCCTTTTAAAAAATAATTATACCTAACACAAGTCATTCATACCTTCTAACTTTCCAAAAAAATAGTCCATGATGCAAAGGCAACTTCAACACATGTTTGTCAATTTATTAATTAATTTTGAAGATTCCATTTTGAAAGAATAAAATTTCATATATATATATATAATTTATTTTTGAAACATTTTTCAAGAAATAAATTTCAACATTTTTATAAATATTATAATTAGTGTTAAAGCTACAAAGGTATTATAATATTGAAAATGACATTTTTTAGCAACCCATTGTTCAAAGTCTAGCTATCTACATAGGACATTGCATCTTGTTGACACTATTGTACATATTCATTAAATGGCCCATAGGGTAGCCTCCATCATTAACTTTTAGAAGGATTGAGAAAAAACCTTAACAAACATTTTTCTTAAATCTTTTAGCAAAAGGTCCTCAATCTTGAAAGAGGGACCAAGCTTGACAAAAGTCCTTCACACATTGAATTTGTTTCAGCATCAATTTTCATTATGAATGTTTAGATTAGTTGCATAATTAACAATATTTTCACACTCTATTGCATTGAATTGTTAAAAAATTAATGCATGATAGGAATAGAAAATCAAGGATTTAACACAAAAAACAAAAGATCAATGACATTGAACTCAATGTTTAGAAAAGAAAACTTGGGAACACCAATGGGAAATGAAAAAGAAAGAAACACAAAAAGACATTTCAACACAAAACTTGTTTAAGTAAACTTGTTGCATTTCATTTCAAAACAATGATTGCAAGATTAAATTTATTCACAATAATATCCATGTCCAACATTGTTGCATTTAAATGAATGAATTTCAATTTTTGGTGATGTGAATTGACATCACAATTGATAGTGTGAGTTGTTAAAATAATAAATGCAACAAAAATCTCCAATGAAAACATCAATGGGATAACAAAACAAAAATGAAACCATGAAAATATTTAAACACATGCTAAAAAGTAGAAACACGCAAATCAAAACAACCATGAAAATTTTAAATAACTTCAACAAAAGATAATTTGTTATCTAATAGCTAATCATCACTTGTAATGGCACACTTAGTAGTGTTGCCATCATGTTCATGATTTCAAAACTATCGTAAGTGCCACTACATGTGATAACTATTTATTGGACATTAGTCACCTAATACATATAATAATTGACCATCAAACACTAATCATTTAATAGATGAAACACTTAGAAAAATTATTTTACCTATTTGAAAAGCATTTAACATCCACAAATATCTCTCCTCAAGAAGAAGGATCTTACACTTCCTTATTAAAAAATGAAAAGGAACTTATATTTATTTATACATGTAAAGTCCTTCCCACCTTTAAGGAATAGGTCTAAGAATTACTACAAAATGTGGGTGAAGTTCATTAGTCCTTATTCGTTGGACTAGTGAATTCACTCAAAATCTAGTGAAATCACTTTACGTACAAGGACACATTTTGTTGTAGTGGTGTCCCCCAACCTCTTACTATGCCTTACAATATATATATATGGTTATGTTCATGATGACTTTTGTCCCATAGTTTACAAAAAGTAAAGCCCATTTGTGAAGGACATTCCCAAATTGAAAGGCTAAACTCAACTACCACATTGTCCTAGGCCTTGTATTTCAAGAATGCCACCACCTTAATGCCTTATCCTACAAAAAATCTAGGCCTTTTGTGTGAAGTAGGAATGTACCTACTTCACACAACACACCCTTCAACAAACTTCAACGAAATTTTAAACAAGTGACAACAAAAAAAAAAGGATGTGAGTCACAAAAAAAACATTTTTGGAAAAAAAAGACCCAAAAGTTGCCATGTTTCGAACATTTGTTTTTGAATTACCAAATTTAGATAATAGGTTCTACCATTTTAGCCAATGCTAAATAATTCTTTGTTTTTTTAATAACCACTAGTTTTGAATATTTGAATATATATTAAAAAAAATTGGTTCCATTCTTTGGAATTTTTTGAATTTAATAACTATCAATCTAGGTAATTGATTTTTTGAATTCTTAAAAAATTGGATGGTTACGTGGATTTGATAGTTTTGGAAGGTAATTTACTATGCCAAATTTTTTATAGAAACCCATCCTAGGTAGATAAGGTGGTTCTTAGCCAAATAACTCGTAAATGGCTACACCCAACTAAATATCCAAAAAAATTTATGGGTGGATATTTATAAATTATATGACACCTTACATACTTGCAACAACCCAAATCTTCATTGCAACTAAATATTTTTCTTTCATTGAACTCACAACTACATTGAAAAAAATGTTAGATTGCTTTTAATGTCAAAGGGGGACTACAAATACAACTAACAAGTTATACATGGTAATTCTCTTTAAAAATGAACATTATAAATATTCAAGAATTTTTCATACTTACCTTGTCTTCAAACTCAATTTATCAAATTTACAACAAAATCTAAACCATGTTGAGCTTGAATTTCATAGTAATGGCACCGAAGATGACATAACATACAACAACACGAAATGACACCTTTGATCATCACAAAAAACACTTGGATAGAAGAATTTACAATAGTGTCAACGCAAAATTTTCTATCCATGGTATGCCATCAAAGTTTTTTTAAATGCATGCCATCAAGAAAAAAACAAAGTGGATCAACTGGCATCACCATCATTTCATGGACAACCGTCACACAAACAATGTGAACATCATAGATCCATAATGGTTTTAAAATTGAATTTTCTATGAGTGGTAGGCCATGTAGAAATAACATTATGCTACAAATGGCACTATGTACAACTCATGAAAAGCCAATACACAAACCACGTGGAACAAAAAAATCTGACATTTTGCATCTTGAGTATTCTATTGTTTGCATGCAATTCAAAATAACAAATAAAAGAGATAGCCCCACAACAATAAGGTGAGAAAAGAAATGGGTGAAATAATAGTAGCCTAATTGAAAAATGACAATTTTAGAATTTGACTTGCAACTTGAAAAATTGAAAACCAACAATATAAACCAAGTGCCAACAACTAATAAACACAAATAGAACTTGCAACAATTGTATAAAACACCTTAAGATTAATAATAAGAAGAAATAAAAAGCGCAAGAAATGATCCACAACTTGAACATAAAATTTTTATGAGAGAATGAAAAATGTAAATATAGTTCCCAATAAGGGGTTCAACAATTACATTAAGTATATCCTTTGTAACTATCGCATAGGTGATGAAACAAAAAATCCAACCATTAAAACTACATGTACAAATTAAAAGAAATACAAAACTCGTCAAGTGTTTGCAATAGTTGTCCCAATTTTGATATTGGTGGATCTTTTGGTTGTGCATGTTATGAATATGTGACAAAGTTCAACTTTCAATTTTTTTGTTAAAATGATGACTTCCAATCAAATCTTAATGTTTGCTTAGAAATTAGAGCTTAAGTACATTTCTTTCAATTTTGATGTTGATTGATTTTTTGGTTGTGCATGTGATTATGAACATGTGACAAAAATGAAACTTCACATTTTTGTCAATTAATTAATCAAAAGTTTTTAGTTGCAATTATATATTGTCGCATGTGTAAAAATTAGAACTTGTGTGCATTTATTTTGTAGTGCATGCAAACTATTTTCATGTTTGGGAACATGACCACTATCATGTACATCTATAGGAGGTAGCTATTGGCATAATCTTGCCATTATTACAAATCTTGTATTATGTAACCATTCAATTTACGACTTGTGATTATCTGTCATCTATAATTATGTTTTATCATTTTTACAATTAGTCACCATTCTTTTAAATTTGCTACCATTTTTGTAATCATGATGGTCCAATTACTAAATTGCATATTTTTCCATATTCACTAACTTCTTGTATTTCTCATCCCTGAATAGGCCCCTATGTCCATTTAATCACAAAATTAGTTGTAACTTGGTCATTTACTATGGTGTGTTTATACATTTAATGTACATAATGATATTATGGACTATATTAAATATATATTTAACTTGTATTCAATGTATATTAAACATATTTTTAACATATTTAAATGTATTTAGTTCAAATTCAACATATTTGACTTGTATTCATGGTATATTAAAATATTTTGTTTGTATTCAAGGTGCATTAAACATATATTTGCTCATATTATAGGCATATTAAAATTAAAAATCTCATATTTGATATTATATGGTTTGTTTAAAAATATACCATGTCTATTTAAAAATATGATAAAATTATATTAGTGGCGAGGTCTTATTAATATGATATAAACTTCAAAATAAATGAGTATTAATTGCTATCACCTAATTCATTAGTTAGTATAAACTATGAAATAATTAACTTGATTTAATTAGTTAATTGAAATTTAACTAATATTAACCAATGTATAATGATTGATTATTCAATAAATTATTTCAAAACTTTAAATTGACAAGCTAGATATTATATCATAGCTTGATATAATAAATATTAATTAATTAATAAAATTTAATTTATTATTAATTAAAAATTCAACTAGTTAACTAATTAACAATTAATATTTATTTAATAATTATAAAATTTCATTTAATTTTTAATAATAGAAAATTATTAAATTATTAAATAATTATTATTATATTTTATGAACTAAAATAATTAATGTGGATATTTAGTTGAAGTAATTAATCATCAAATAATTAATTCACATATAAAAGTATCAAATAATTACCTCTTTAGTTATATAATTTACAAAATTAAAACAAACAAAAAACATGTGGGAAGATAATTTTGTTAGTTGTAAACCAATTTTTAATTAAGGTGCAATTAAAAGATTTAACCCATATTTTTGTTTTTGAATTTTATTTTAAAAGTTATATAAGAAGGTGTATTTTTTTATGTTTTCACATATAAATAAATGTATCAATTTGGGATGAGCTGAAAGAACTTTAACCTTAAAAGCAAAACATAAATTAAAAATATATATTTACATGGTTATTTTTTAATTTATCTACCTTTATATCTTGCTTACATAAGTGAATAAGTAGGTAGGTAGGTATGTATTTAACCTAAATAAGTAGGACCTACCAAGCTACTTACTTAAGCCTATGTAACAACTATCGAACAATTATATATATAATTTATTTTTTAAAAATTCAATTAATATGTGATGTGACAACTTTTGATTAAACCATTATCACAATGTAGGACCATTTTAAATGAACAATCATAATTGATAGTGCAAATCAATATTTCAAAAATAAAATAAAATTCACCATCCTCATAATGCCATATGACAAAATTCAATTAGAAAATGTGTCAAGATATATGGCATTTATAATGGGTGGTATGGATTAATATTTCAAAAATAAATTAAAGTTTTCTTAAATTTTATTATGTTGTTAAGTGACAATTAGTGATAGGATTATGTATTAATTGCAAAACAATGGTTATTAATTGTAATTGTTATATGTCGGTTTAAGGATGAAATTGTATGCATTAATTATGAACATCATCCATGTGGAATGTGCTAACATCATGACGAGTAATTATTTGCAACTACATACTGAATGCAATTTCATATATGCAACTAATAGATTTATAGTCAATGATGTTCATTGCAACTTATTTATAATCACAAATTATAGTCACAAATAGGCATTTTTCTTTTAACATGTGTAGGTGACTTTGGCATGCTTGAATTTTGTAATGCACATGATGTTATTATATAATATGCATGGTTATGCATAAATGAAGCTTCTTAGACAATAAATAAGGTATGTATTTCTCTCTATGTATCCCCTTCTCCAATTATCACTTTTAGTTAATAGGTAATTCATTATTAAATAATAAACATGCACATACTCTTATTTTAAACCAAATGCATTGCACTTCCACATAACATGGCGCTACATCAAACCATTCCACAAATCACCCATATGGTGGGACGTTTACTAAGCATTCAAATGCATGAAACCACTCCAAAACATTCAATGTAGGTGGACCAAGGCCACAAACCAAGTTGCATCGGTGAAAATGAACTATGCAATCATGCAAATGACAAATTAAAACTAATAATTAAATGCATGGATTGCCACTATTTGATGAGTGGATTATCGAGTGGGGGTTTGCCATAGGGACAAGATCATTAAGCAAATCCATTTGAGAATCGTCCAAATCCACCACAATGGGAAAATTCCAATCCACTAAAAATTAATGGATTTGTTAGTGGCATGTGACCAATTTTCAAGTAATGGGTGAACAATAGGGTTAATTTAGGGTCCTATTGTAGTAGTAGTAGGTATGAAAATTTTATTTATATAAGATAAAATTGATTTTGCATACTTACATTCTCATTGATCTAAGAAAAAATGTTGTAATGTCTAAGAAATAAGAGCAAAGGTACAAAAAATAGGAGAAGAAATAGGATTTCACCTTGTAATAGTCACCACCTATTATGATAATGGTTGGGTATCTACAAAAGGAGATGGAGATGTTGTGGAATTTGTAAAAGTAGAAGAAGGCGTGTTTGTGGAAAGAAAGATGCAATGTGTAGGTGTGTGATTTGGGATTCAATCACAAGAATTATTTGTGCCTTGGACATGGGTTTCAATATATGGACTTTGGATGTAATGAAAAAATGATATTTCAAATATTATATTTGATTTGTTTTAAAAAAAAAATGTTATCATTATTTTAATCATAGAACTAATTGCCGCAATGATAGTAATGCAAGTTTTAGATTTGATTTAAAACATTTGAAAGTAAACACCTATTGCATCAAAAGGAATCAATTTTGCAAAGGACTTTCAAACTTTGAATTGACAACATATGTCCCCAATTGTTAAACATGCCCATGCAATAAAAAACAAAAAAAAAACTATTGATACCAAAGTTTCAAGACCTATCAATTATAATAGCAAACTCGAAATCTATCACATCTATGCATCCTACTTGCAACAATGAAACCCAATAAAAAACGAAACAAAATAAAAGTCCGTAGAATTCTATCTTTCTTTCATTCCCAATTTTAACACACATAAACACACCCATGTATTCCCTTTATTCCCAAGATTCGACACACACAAACACACACATATGCCATATCCTTGGAGGTTCACAAATCTATTCTCTATTTCCCCCACACAACCTTCACGTCTCCCAACCTTTTAAGTGTCTCATATGTGATTCTTCATGCACTTTGGCCTATTTGACTGGCCTAATTGACTTATCTTGCTTCCCATACAACAAACATGTAACCAAAAAAGAAATGTAATTCTAAAATTCCTAGATGCATAAATTACTTAACATATTCTTACAAATTGTAGAAACTCAAATGTAAAGTATCTTTTTTTGAAACATTTACTATCTATCCAACATAATATGATCTATGGGTCTTTAAGGACTGGATTGTTCTAATCTCACTATCATGGATCTCAACTGGTCATTTGTTGGCAACTTTATTTGTGATAACATTCATTTTCAAACATTGACAATCTTGTTTCCCACAAATGACAACACATAACCAACATGAAAACCACCAACGCACCCGAACAATGAAAAACAACTAGCAAAGCTTCTAAATGCCAAATATACCATCACAATAAAAAAATCACCATAATTGAGCCGTCACACATAATCAATAACGAATAAACAAACAACACAAATACAAAATACCATCGTTCATAAACACCTATTGACCTTTCTCCATGAACTACCACACTTTTATCATTTTCCACTTTCGACAATTACATATACTAAAGAACGTCGTGAAGCATCATTTCATCCATTTGTCATGTCATCCATCCGTCCATCCATCTCGTCATGGTCTGTTTACTCCAATGGGGCGAAAAAAGAGTGAAATACAAACACGGCACAATGAAAAATAAAATATATTAGTGTTGTAAATTTTTATTTTTATTTTTATTTTTTATTTTGGGTTTTTTGGACTTATGTACACTCATCCTATCTCTTTCTCAACAACTGAAAGAGTTGGGTTGGGGTTTTTTTATTTTTGAAAATTTATTTAGAATATTGGAAATTTTCAATGCTTTTTACGTTGCCATAATTTTATATTATAGGTCAATGGATGCCAGAGCGAGCAGCCATTAAGCACACTTTTATTAGAAATTGGCAATTTCAAGGCTTGCATTTGCCATAATAATAATGGCAATGGATGTCAGTTGCCATTTTAGCACACAAACTTAATAGATATATTGGTAATTGCAATGATCAGATTGCCCAGAAAAACA